>Ga0185299_10000311_pt1 | contig 144199 bp, 133 predicted proteins | sample PaiPotPPA55metaG_FD_128002 | JGI IMG/M metagenome (GOLD analysis project Ga0185299, IMG submission 128002) | Iron sulfur acid spring bacterial and archeal communities from Banff, Canada, to study Microbial Dark Matter (Phase II) - Paint Pots PPA... ...
CCCGATAGAACCGGCCAGCCACACGCCCGAACAGATCATCCAAACCAGCCACCCACGCAGCCAGATCCTCATCGATCGACACAACGAAAGAGACTACCACGCAATATAACTAAGTGCGGCTGGAGTATTAGACCGTGTCTCACATGGATGTGATTCGTTCCGGATGCGCTGGGTTTGGTTGTGTTGCATGATGTTCGGTCGTGATGGATGTGTTGTCGCAGCGGTTGGTTCCGGACGAGTTGTGGGAACTGGTGGAGCCATTGCTGCCGGGGTTCGCTGCGCGGGCGCAGGGTGGTGGTGTGGCTCCGGTGGATCAGCGGGCGGTGTTCACGGCGGTGGTTTACGTGCTGACCAGCGGGTGTGCGTGGCGGATGCTGCCGCCGTCGTTCGGGGTGAGCGTACCGACGGCGCATCGCCGGTTCACGGTGTGGACGAAGGCCGGGGTGTGGCGGGGGTTGCATCGGGCGATGCTGGACGAGTTGGGCAGGCGGGGCCTGGTGGACTGGTCACGGGCAGTGGCCGACGCAGCGAGCATGCGGGCGAAAAAGGGGGCGATCTGACCGGCCCGAATCCCACCGACCGCGGCAAAGCCGGCTCGAAGCTGCATGTACTGTCCGATCGGTCGGGAATCCCTCTGTCCGTGGCGGTTTCGGCAGCCAATGTCCACGACTCGCAAGCGCTGCGACCGCTGGTGAAAGCGATCCCAGCGGTGCTGTCACGACGCGGACCGCGGCGGCGCCGACCGGGCAAGCTGCATGCCGATAAGGCATACGATACCGCTGAACTGCGCCGATGGGTTCGTGACCGGGGAATCGGAGTTCGTATCGCCCGCAAGGGAATCGAGTCCACCGAGCGCCTGGGCCGACACAGGTGGGTGATCGAGCGCACCATTTCGTGGCTGACCGGCTACCACCGGCTCAATATCCGCTACGAGCGCAAGGGAACTCATTTCCTGGGCTTCCTGACGCTCGCCGCAGCTCTCACCTGCTACAAGAAGCTCGCGAAAGCGAAAGCGGCCATATGAGACACGGTCTTACTGGAATTTCCTCCGCATCCGATCGCCCAGCTGACCGAGTCTCCGATAGTGTATATGCAGGATTACACAGCGGCTCGCTATCTCGATCGCCAGGACGAGGTCGCCCAATACCGGGCAGCGATCGAGGAGATCCAACGTGAAACTCTGGATGAAACCGCGAGCAGGCAACTGCTGCAGGAGAATTCGCGGAGGTATCACAATCGAGCTGTCTGACCGACCGCTGTGGCCGCCGGGCGATCCGAGGTCGATCCTCCCAGTGTCCAGGATCGAATACGGTCGGATCAAGCCCTCCGATCCGACATCCGGGCGTACTGCCTGCACTGGCGGATCCGAACAGGCCGTGGTGGCACGTAACTCGGAATGTCGAAGTCATTCCACATCAATTCCGTGTTCGGTACTACCGTGATCCACGTCCGCAGCATGGGGCAACGGCGAGTCCATCGCTCCGCGTCTTGCGGCGTCTGGGATGGCCTGGTCGATGAGCTTTATCGTCTCCAGGCCACTATTTTCGGCAGTGGCGGCGTCCCCTTCAAGGAATTCTACCTTGGCAGTGTAGGTTTCCGCATTCGGATCGCGATTCCACTCCTTGGTCCGTTTGAATTGTGCGGAACGGAGGAAATCGTCGACTTCCTCGATCGAATCTACGTTGCCATCGTATGAGGTACCGGCGACTAGTATTCCGCCCGATTCGGCGGCGTTTATGATATCGACAGTGCCGTCCGGCCAGTATTCAGCATACAGTGAATCTTCACTATTATCGGGCATGACCCCTCCGGGCAAATTTGTGCATTCGATGAATCGCTGGGCTCAGATTTTCTTGTTAGTGGAGCTCGAAGTCTCGTTCGCCAATACGCCGCCGAACGAGGGGACTGCCGCTAACCCTTCGTTGCAGCACTGTTGCTGGCTATGCCGAGAGGGCCTTTGCGACGAGCGCCATGACCGCTGCGCCTTCCGAGTTCTGATCGAGGGTGGGGCGATCAGCAAGGTGCGGTTCGATCCTGTCGACGAGCGCGCCGTCCGCGCGCTACGCCATCAGTACAAGGACCTGCTCGGAGGTTGCCGAATGAATACCGGCAGAGCCTGTCTCAGGATCGCTCAGTCGACAGTTTGGGAGTTTACGTTCTCGACGAGGTTGATGCGTTCGAGAAGCTCCAATGCGGCGGCACGATCCGGGTGGCCGTCTCCGTCGCTGGAGACCAGCATGGCGATGACCTCGCCGTCGATGTCGAGGGTGCATCTGGTGGGTACGGATATGTGCTGGATGTACTCATGGGCAGCGGTAACCAGGGCTGCCGCCGCTTCCGCACGGCCGGCAACTTCACCGGATGTACGTTGGGCGCGGTTGTTGGGTTGCTCGGTGGTCAACGTCCAGGTCGTCATGTGTCCTCCGTCGTTGGTGAAGTCGCGGGATCGTCATAGGCCAGCGCATCACATTCGGAAGACAGATGCGCTCGGCGCGGCAGAGCCTGTGGATAAACCCGACCGTTGCGTATTAGGGATCGAGGTCGGCACCGCTCTCGAGAGCGGACGTTGCGGGAACTGCCGAAGAATGCGCTGAAGTCTGGATTGCTCCCGGTGGACCGGTCGACGCAGCTTTCCCGATGAGGTTGGCAGTGTAGGCACCTTCGGAGCCGGCATTAGTGCCCTCGGACGCCGCCTTGCGGGTTTTCTTGTACCGACCGGGACTGAGTGCGGGATTAGGTTGTGGTGGCAGATCTGGGCTGCGGTAGTTGTCCTTGGTCGGGTCGGCTCGATATTTGCCGCCGTCGAGGCACACTCCCACGGCTGTGCGGTGCGCATCGCGGAGAATATTCAGGACGCTGTCGTAGCCAGCGCGGTCGACGATCTGCCAGGTGACCGGGCCCATCTGCAGATCGACCCAATGGACGGTTCGCTGACGGCTTTGGCTGTAGGCATCGCGGGTGAGGACGGCGTACGGGGTGCGGCGCTCCCAGCTGAGCAGGACCGAGGATTGCGCATACCAGTAGCTCAAGCCGTCCGGTGGCGGCGGCGTTTGGTAGTCCAGCCTCATGAGGTGCGCTCGGGCGGCCGCGAATCCTTCCAGAACGCCCTGCGCGGCGTTGGCGGTTAAGAATCGCATGCCGACGCCACCCCAAGCGAGGCTGACGAACGCTTCCGGAGTACGGGCGAAGCCGACGCTGATCCGCCCGTCCTGGGCGCCATGGATGCGTGCGGTGGTGCTGGTTACTATTGCACCGGGTGGGTTGCGGTCAATACTCATCTGCCAGCCCGCTCTCCAGCGTTTGCCTTCGGAGGGGTTGCCGGAGGCCGCTTTCCAGCCCCGCGGTCCGGGAGTCCATCGGGTGCGCAACTTGGCGTCCGGTTCTCGCCGTGATAATCAGTTCGACGGTCGGAGCACCGTGCGCGGTCGGCGGCGAGATCGTGATGCTCCTCGCTCTCTGGCGATAATTCCACTACCGAGAACAGTTCTGTCTGTCCCTCGTCGGTACCCCGGAGAATGGCAGTCATCTCGTCTCCTTTCGCAGGTCACGAGGCGTTTCGAAGGTTGCTGCGTTATCACGCCGGAAATGCCGCTTGTGTGGTGCGCGACATGCGGGGGTCGCGGATGCCAACCGGAATCGACGACCGGCGCCATCGAGTTCCGTGCCGCTGACCGAGTCAGATGTCGAGTCCGTCACTGACTGATGGTGCAGCGCTCGCGTACTGGCTGCCGTCTGTCGTCGTCGGCACAGTTGCTTGTTTCGGTTGAGGTGCACTGACATTCGGGTGCGCTGCGTTTATCAAGTTCGCCGTAGTCGTGTCCACCCGCTCACCCTGACCGACCACAGATTCGCTTCCTACAGTGGCAGATTCACTGTCCTGAGGCATATCTATTGCTGCACTGCCGGTTTGGGTAGCATCATTCACACCCGCGGGTTCAGATAAGGGTTTTCCAGCTCCTGCAACTGTATTCGGCGGAGCTGATGATTCGTCCGAGCCGGGGTCGGTGTCAGGCCGCGGGTCCTGCGCTGGCTCGGATTGTGGCGCCGGCTCTGCCGGCGTGCTGACAGGGCGAGTTTCATCGTGCAGGCGTGCGGCCCAGTCCTGCGCGGCGCGGGCGATCATATCGTTGTCGGCGCGCAGGTGCTGCACGGTGGATTCGAGGTCGGCGATTCGGTTGATTTGCTGGTTGTAGGTGTCGCGGCTGACCCATACTCCGTGGTCGTTCAATCCGAGCGATTGGGCCGTGTCGAGGGCGCGGGCTGCGGCGTCGCGTCCAGTCAGGCGTTGGGCTTGCTCTTGGCGCTCGTTGTGCAGCTGTTCCCAGGCAGCGAGGCTGCGCCGGACCTTGTCGGGCACCAAGCCTGCGCGTACTTGCGCGAGCCTGGCTTGGAGTCGGGCGCGCAGTGCGTGGAGCCCGGTGGGAGCTTGCGGGGTGAATACGGGCAGTGTGGGGACGCTGGGGGCGTGGTGGGCCACCGACAGGGCGGTGACGGCTTGGCCGCGGTCCTCGGCCGAAAGGCGGGTTTCGGTGGTGATGCGTTGCTCGATCGCGAGCCGTTCGCGTTCGAGGTGCTGCTGCCGGGCGAACCACGAGTCGGGGGTTTCCGCCACGCGCGGCCGATAACCGACGAGCATATTGTGTTGGTGTTCCCGCACCGTGGACTCGATATCGCCGCGGGTGCGCTGGTAGTCCTGGAACTGGCGTTGCCGTTCCTCCCGGACAGCGATGCTGATCTCTTTGCGCACACCCCGAGAGATGGTGCGGGACTCCGGATTATCGGTGTACCAGCGCTGGATGATCGCGAGAATCGACTGATCTAGCGGGTTCGGAGAGTTGGGGCTCTGTTGCGCCATGGCGAGTTCCTTCGGTGTGAGTGTGTGTGGTGCCCAGACTGATTGAGAATTCGGCTCAGTGATGCTGTGCTAGAGGCTGCGGTCAGAGATCGAGGCCGTCGTCCAGGTCGGTGATGGTGTCGGTGTTGGGGCGACCGCTCGTGGTCGCTCCGTTCGAGTGCGGTGAGCCGGTGGCGTGGGGTTTGGCGGCGTGGATCGGCTCTTGTTTGGCCGAGCGGGGGAAATATCCGGGTGGCACGGGCTGCACCGGCAGGGTCGCGACCTGGTCGTGGCGTTGTGGAGTGCAGCGCCACATCGGACCGTTGGCGGCATCGGTCAGCTGACGCATGGTGGGGTCGGCGTGCATGAGCCACCAGCCGTTCATGGCCGAGCCGTCCGGGGTGATGCGGGCGGCCTCCCATGCCTGCCACAGCGCGGCCAGGCGCACGGACACTTCCCGGTGCCGCCACCATTGGGCGCACCACGTCAGCGTCCCTTCTCTATTTCCGGCCGCGAGCCGGCGGGCGTATTGCGGGAAGAACCAGTCATCGAGCCAGTCGACGAACCACGGGTACGCCAGCGCCGGGGGTTGCTGTTCGGATTCGGTACTCATGCAGTGTGTTCTCCTCCGTGCAGCTCGAGTGATCGGTGGATGAGCGGGGCGAATTCGGTGTCGCTCCAGAAGGTTTTGCGGACCAGGACGGGCTTGTTGCCGGGGATGCGGACCAGGGCGCGGTTCTTTTCCAGCGCGGCCAGCTCGGCGATGTCGGCGATGGGTTCGCTGCGCCAGGAGTGGGTGTAGCCGGTGCCGCCGCGGCCGGTGTTGATCTGGGTGTCGGCGACTTCGTGGTTGCCGATCAGCTCCACCCAGCGACGCAGGTAGGTGGTGTCGCCGATGCCGCCGCCGTAGCATTCGATCGATTGGGCGAACATTTTGAACAGGCCCTCTTCGCCCCACACCTGTTTGCCCTGTTCGAGGACCTGTAGCCAGACCATGAGGATCACCCCGTGCCCGCCGGCGTAGGTGAAGTAGTCCGGGAGTTGGCCGATCTTGCAGCAGTTCGCCGCCTCGTCCAGCACGCACACCAGCGGCACCCGCAACCGGCCGTTGGAGCGGGCGCGCGCGGAATCGAGTGCGGCTTCAATGATTTGGCCGACCAGAGCGGTCATGATCGGTGCGGCACTGTCCGGGCCCTCCATCGACAGCGCATACAAGCTGTCACGACTGTCCACGAACGACCACGGATCGAACTCCGGCAGCTCGTGGATCGGCTCGTCCACGGGTTCGCTGGTGAGATGAATACCCGACTGTGGGTCGCCGGTCACCGACAGGACGCAGCGGCGTGGCGGAAGGACCACTTTTGCATAGACTTCGTCGGTCAGTGAGCCGAGAAACCGTCGGGCCATGTCGAATACGCCGTCACGTTGGCGGCTGGTGAGGCTTTGTTTCTCGGTGATCAGGCGGGCGGCGTTGTGATGACCGTGCAGGTGCAGGATCAGCATCGGGGTTTCGTCTTGGTCACGTCCGAGCCATTCGGCCGCGTGCAGCAGATCCCCGTCCGCGCAGGCCGCGGCGAGGATGTAGGTAGACAGCAAATCCATTGCCGCACCGTCGAAATAGGCGTCCTTACGGTCCCCCGGCTCACGGCTGGCGGAGATGAAGAACGACGCCAGCTTGCGAGCATCGGCGAGGGTGCCGATGTGCCCCAGGGGGTTCCACCAGAACTCAGCGCGCCGGGCCCCGGTGACGCCCTGCAGATCGCACAGCCACACCGTGCCGACCTGCTCGCGACCGAATCGGGTATGCGCGTACAGGTCGGGTTTGTTCGAGGTGGACAGCATCGCGCCGGGCGCCGCCAACGCCGCGGGAATCGCCCACGCCATCGTCTTGCCCGTGCGAGTGCCCGAGACGAACGTCGCGGGCATTTCCCAGGTCAAATACACCGGGCCGCCGCCAGCGACCGGGATACCCAGAGCGATGCCGGGCGAGGTCTCGGCGACCTCGGGCGCGTCGATCAGCAGGCGCCGGGCGATCTGGATGGCGTCGCGGCGGGTGGCACCGGACAGGGTGCGCACCGGCTGCATGGTGCGCGCCGCGTAATCGAGCCGACCACGACGCCCTCGGGAACACCAGATCCATACCGCGCCGCCAGACCCCGTGGTGGCGGTCGCGGCGAGGATGAGGGTCGACTGCCAGGGCCACGACCGCGTGCCGTCGATGACCTCGAGCAGCGCGGCGGGCGGGTTCATGCTGGCGGGCAGCCCCGCCCACCAGTAGCCCAGCGTCAACGCACCCCAGACCAGGAGCCCGAGTAGCATGCACCCGCACCCGATCAGCAGCGCTGCGACCTGTTCGCCGAGGCCGGACTTGTTGGTACGACGGGTTTCTCGCGTCACCTTCACGATTCACACCTCCCTTCGATGCCCGGTCACAGCCCGGCAGCATGGTCGAGATCAGCCCCACGAGTCGCAGGTGTTAGCTGGATCGGCGCGGTGCCGACCGAGCCGACAGCACGGCCGGCAGGTTGGGCGATGCCGATCAACCGGGCGGTCTCCGCACCGTCGTCGACCTCGGTCGCATGGGCTGGCTTGTGCACCTCGGCGGGTGCGTACTGGTCGGTGAGGTCGGCCGCTGCCTCGGTGTAGTCGGTGGCAAGTTGCTCGATATCGTCGGGATCGTTATCGAATTCCGATGGCTGTTGGTCGATTTCGTCGGCTCGTGCGCGTGCTATTTCGGGGTCGATGCCTGCTTCTCGGAGCCGGGCTGTCCACGCATCCGCGTGGGCAGGATCGGCATCTCGGCATGCTTCCGCTGCGGCCCACCGTGCGATCAGCTCGTCGGTGCGCTGCTGATCGTCGATTTCCGACAGTTCTTCGGCGAGTTGAGTGTTGCCTTGCCGGGCCGCCTCGCGCCGTTGCAAGGTGGCGGTGCGCAGCTGGGTTTCGAACACCCGCAGGCGATGTTCGCGCTCCCGGCGGGCCTCGTCGCGTTGGCGTGTATTCCGTTGCCGGTGTTGGTCGATCGCCTGGCGGGCCGCGTGTAAGGCATGGCCCGCGGAGCGGGTCAATTGCTGTGTGATGTCGTCGATTTCGGTCATCGAAGCCCCTAATCAGATGTCGAGTGCGTCGCCGATGGCGTGTGTGTGCAGCGCCGGTGCGGGTTGCGCCGGCCGATAGGTTGTTGCGCAGCGACCCGCAGCCCGGATGCGCGGGCGAAGGTCCCCCGCATCAGCCGCTGGTTCCGGTCCATCACCGGCCCCCATCCGCCCCAAACACCAGCATCACGCGATCCGGTGATTGTTCTAATTGCTTTGCGGGGTAGCAGGACTCGATCATTTGATCTCCATATCTGTTACCAGCCAAGGGTTGTGGGTGCCAGTTCGGGTGGCCTGCATGTAGGCGGTGAATGCATTCGGTGGTTCGTTGTCCGGGTGCTGGGTGACGGCGATGACGCGGCGGGCCCGGGTGCCGGTGTCCGCGGAGTGGTCATCGGCGGTGATGCGGACTGTCGCAGTGACGCCGATATGCCGCGAGGCCCATTCCTCCCAGGTGGCTACGGTGATCGGCATCAGGGCTGCGGCCGATGCGCCGATTCGGTGCAGATAATCCGGCTCGATCAGCGGTCCCGCGGTGAGGAATGTTGCGGCGCAGTCGGGTTGGCGATCGGGTTGGTAGGTGAACATCACGCGGGCTGCCGAGGTCAGCACGGCATCCGCCGAACACGGATCGACCGCGGTGTACGGCGCCGGGAACACCGGGGCGGTACACGATGGCACGCTGCGGTTCTGTTGGGGGTCGTGCTCGGCACAGCCGACGGCGACCAGCGGGAGTAGACCGGCCGACAGGATTGTCGCGATCCCAACGACACACGACCGATGCCTCATGGCTCAGCTCCCACATCGGTGCGGGCGCCCAGCCCAGCCGACGGCCCGCCCCACCAGGTTGATCGACCAGGCGCCGCCGGTATGGGAGCAAGTGGGCCGGTAGGTGAGGTGGCGCAGGCCAGCAGTCGCTGCAGTTGGGTGTCGGTGGTGTCGGCCCGTTCGGGATCGGCGACGGCTGGGGCTGGCGACTCGATCAGGTTGGCGAGGTCGATGTCGGTCTCGCTGAGTTCGAGGCATGGTTCGAGTTCTTCCAGGGTGTGCCCGGCATCGAGGTGATCGCTGAAGTCCTTGCCGTCGCGGGCTTCAAGGACGACCACCTGGCCGACCAGGGGACGCAGCAGGCTACGGACCGTGCGGGCGTGCGCGTAACCTGCACGGTCGCGGTCGGCGACGATGACAACTTGGCCGGCGCCGGTGAGTTGCTGGGCCTGGGCGGGGGTGAACGATCCGGCACCCAGGGCGTTGCAGGTGGCCGTGAGTCCGAGGCCGGCGGCGCGGTCGGTGTCCTTCTCGCCTTCACAGAGCCAGATGGTCTGGCCCGTAGTGATCGCGGCGGCGACCTGCGGCAGCCGGTACAGCACGGGCTCAAATGCGCCCAATGGCCATGTGTCGGTGGATGGTTCATACCGTCGGATGTAGAACCCCTTCTTCGTGCCGCGTTCGTATTCGGTGAGGGTGCGGATCACGCGGCCGATCCGCATGCCGTCGATGTCGTGGTAGAGGTAATGCGCGACCTCGACCGGCCATCCCAGTTGCTTGCCCAGGCTGCGGCGTTTGCGCCGCACCGGCAGCTTGCGAACCTGTGGTCGGCGATCCCGCAGTGTCGGTGTGTGGTGCCGTCCGGTTCGGACTGCGGGCCCGAACAGGTCCTCGACGCTCAGCCCGAGGCTATCCAGGACCGCTTCATCCGGGCACCCGGCGAAGCAGCGGACCACCGTTTTGTGTTGGTGCGGGTCGTATTTGATGGCTGCGCTGGCCTGGTTGTCGTCATGGGCCGGGCACAAGAATGTGGTCCACGCGCCGTCGCTGGCAGGTTCGCCACTGACGGTGGTGAACGCAGCCCGGATCAGTTCAAAGGACGGCCCCGTGACGGTGGTCATCACGTACCGTCGCCGGAGTCTTCTCCCGACCGCACCACTGACCGGCAGAAGATCGGCGGCTGTTTACCATCGATTTTCTGAAGGAATTCTTCTACCATTACGACACTTCCTTTCCGCACGTGGACGGCAAAGCCGTTGAAATCAATCGAGAGCGGGTCCCGGGCCGCCGAATCGACGGATATCCAGGCGTTCTCCATGCCAGTCGGTGAGCGGTTCGATCTTCACGGTCTGGCCTGTATCCGGCGCGTTGAGCAGTAGATCGATTCCGTTTCTGGTTCCGGCGAATACTCCGACGTGGTGAGAATCGTGTTCGCCTGGTTTGGTGAAATAAATGAGGTCTCCGGGACGGCGGTGGTCGAATGCGATCACCGTGCCGTGTAGGTCGTCCTGCTGAGCTTGGGTGTAATGAGGGAGAGCGATACGTCCGCCGGAGGCTTGGAAGATCGCGTAGAGGGCCAGGCCCGAGCAGTCGAATCCGACGAGCCCGTCTCCTCGGGTGGGGCCGTGGGTGTCGCCGCCGCCCCAGACGTAGGGGGTGCCGATCCATCGCGCCGCAGCCGCGATGACGGTGGCGCCGAAGGCATCGGGAGGTGCCGCATCCAACTGCCCGGCGCCGCCCGGACCGCATCCCGTACTGCCGGGTGGTACGTCGATGTCTGCGAACAGTGCGTAGATCTGCCGGGCGAGGTCGAGGCTGCGTGCGTAAACATCAGGCGCGGACTGCTCCACGGCCTGGGCAAGTTCCGCAGGGCCGGACACGCTGCCCGCGTGTTTGTCGGCTTGCCCGTAGAACCAGCCGATCTGGTAGGCCGGGCGCATAAGTTCGGCCATACCGACCGATCCCCAGATGCCCGCACGCATCTGATGGGGTCCGACGCTGTCGTAGTCCTCACCGAGCCCGTCGTGCGAGTAGTTCAGCGATTCGGGCACCGAAGGGTTGGCCAGGTTCCGGAACCCGCTCTCGGTGGCCTGCGCGGACAGCTCGGCAAGGATGGTGTTCTCGGGTTCGTGGCGTTGTTTGCCAATCGCGACGCCGTCGCGGGCCAGGCGCAGCTGCGCATCGGTCAAACCAGCCAGGGACTTGCCGGTAGGTCCACCGACGCCGTCCGGCAGTGCCGCGCAAGAAATCCCGGAGTCCGATCCGATAGCTGCCAGAAGGATTACCGTGAGCAGCAATGGAATTACTGCTACACTCGCGATGATTGTTTTAGAGTTGCTCATGAGAGAACACCTCCTCCCTCACCATTAGCGGGGTGAGTGAGTGCAGTTGGTTGTGAGATTGAACTATTCGGTATCGAGTCCGTCGAATCGTTTGTTCGTGTTATGTATTCCGCTGTCACGCTCTGTTGGCGTGAAGGTCATGCGGAAGGGAATTCCCGGTGTGTTGTCCTCACCGGTTTTCAGCAAAAAGCATCCGGTGCCGGCGGGTGTTTCCCGGACACCGCCGCTGCCGCTGCTGGTGTCGGTGAGTGGGCGGGGCGCCGACCATGAGGTGACCATCAGTTTTTCGGTGTCGGTGAAGGACATGACGGTGCGGAGGCGTTCGATTTCCTCGGGTCCGACCGGGCCGATGACCTTGGCGCGGGCGCGTTCGATGAAGCCCAGGGCCTTGTTCACCGAGGACTGGGAGTCGAACGCGCCGAGGTCTTTGATGGTGTGCGAACACATGATCAGCGAGGTCGCCAACGGCCGGTTCAACCGGGTGAGGCTATCGACGCGGTCCACCATGAAATCTCCGACACCGAGCACTCGCCAGATTTCGTCCATCACGACGTGGAAGACCCGTTTGGGAGCCAGCCCGGCGTCAGCGAGAGTGTGCGCGGCGGCGATCGCGCCGAAACCATCGGACCAACAGGTCATCAACACGGCCGCCAGCAGCCGGGTATCGCCTTCAGGAATGTGCGAGACATCCACGCACACAGCAGGACTGCCCGGATCCAGCACGACGGTGGTGTGGCCGTTGAAGATCTCCCCGAACGGGCCCTCGGTCAACGCACGCAGCGAACGCCGCAGCGGTTTGGTCGCGGCACGGTAGGCGTCGAGGGAGTCTTCTTCCGCGAACCGCATCAGCTGCTCGCCCCCGCACGAGATCACATTCAGGAGGTCTTCGAGCAGCGGCGGATGCTCAGGAGTGAACCCGCCCGGACCGTACAACTCGCGCAGCCCGGCGGCGAGGAGGGTTTCCTCGTAGTCCGCCACCCGGGATCCGCGCGCGAGTTCGATGAGTCCGGCGACGACGGTCACCTGCCCGGCCTCCACTCGCGCGGCGACCTGGCGGCGCATCTCCGGATCCGGCAGCCGGTCCAGGATCGCCCCCAGGGCGCCGACCGCGAGGGGGTTGAGTTTGCCGTGTCCGTAGCCCAGGTCGATGACCTGCCCGCCTAGAGCGTGCGTCAGGTCCCGGTAGTCGGGTTTGGTGTCGCCCAGGAACATCGCGGTGTCCCCGGCCGCCACGGCGCCGGTGGCGATGCGGCGGATCAGGGAGGATTTGCCGAATCCGTTGAGCGCCAGCACGAACATGCTCGGTGCGGTGATGAACCCCTTCAAGAAGAACGCCATTGGATCGAAATGCACCGGTTCACCGGTCACGAAGTGATGCCCTACGGGTGTGCCGACCGCGGGGGCCGCCGCACCGACCGCGAAGGGCCACAGTCCGGCGACTTGCACTGTGGTGGAACGCCATTCCGGCATCGCAGGGACCATCGCGGCCCGGCCGCCACCGAGACCGCGATACCCCCGGTCGCTGATCACGGCCAGCTGCCGGTCGAAACCGTCCCTGGTGGTAGCGGTTTCGCGTCGCTGCGCCGTGATACGGCGGGCGTCGTCCTGCCACAGCCGGTAGCGGGCGCGCCAGCGGCGCAACCCATGTGCGGTCGCTGCCACGGTTTCGGTGTGTTCGCGTGCCTGCGAGCTCAGCACGCGTATCCCGGCGATCCGGGTGGTGCGGGCGGCGGTCATGCGAGTTCCCCCTGAAGGCGCTTCAGTTTCCGTGAACCCATTCACGCTGACATCCGGCGGGAGATGGATCCGTGCTCAGGCAGGATCAACCCGATCCCCAACGAGGCGGCGAATGCGGCGGCCTGGTAGCCGTAGCAGCGGCGGATTCCGAGCCGGGACGCCGCGGTCATCGCCTGGACTGATGCCTCGATGCCCGGCATGTCCGCATCCAGGCGGTCCGAGACGGTGATCAGCATCCCGAATCGGGTCAACCCCGCGCCGCGGGCTTGTTCCTGGCGGGCGGCGCCGGTATTCGCGACGCGGATCGACGCTGCGGCAGAAGCGATTCCGCGTTCGGTCTGCTCCGCGGCGAGCGCGTCGCGGTAGTCCGAGTCGACCATGCGGGTGGCATCTCCCGCCGAGTGCAGCCGGTAGATGATGGTCACGCGTTTGCGGGGGACGTCCGGGCGGGGGCGCAGCAGTTCCTCGAGCCCGCTGTCCAGCACGGTGCCGCGGGGTGCGGCGTCCATTTCCCAGGTCACCGACCGGGCACCGTCGTGCACGTAGTGGTCCCAGCGGTCGAGGTGCGAGATTGGGCCGGCCGCGTCCCAGCTTTGGGTCGAGGTGATGTCTTCCCCGGCGAGTTCGGTGTCCCATTGCGCGGCAAGGTCGTACCGGGAACGCACCATCGCGAGTACCTCGGCCGCGGTCATCGGCACCGCGGGGAGCCCGGCGTTCTGCAGGTGCGCCAGGACTCCCTGTAACCGCTGGCCGATCTCTTTGGCCTGTTCAGCCCGATCCCGGCGGGTCTTAGCCTGGCCCAGGGGCCGGTAGGTCAGGGCGATCCGCGCTTCGATCCGTACTCCGCTGCCGCCGCTGGCTCCGGCTTCGGCCATCACCGTGCGCGCGAATTTCGGTGCCTGTGGGCGCACCAGCCGCGCGACCTCACCACGCTGCGCCAGGCGAGTCTCCACCACATGCTCCAGCACCGCGGTCACCGCGACGACTTCCTCGCGGCCTTGGGTGGCCAGGAACTGGCCGTACCCTTGCACCCACGCGTCGATGCGGTCCTGGTCGACCAGTTCCTTGCCGCGGGGCTGCACCCGCAGCACGACGGTGTAGTGGTCGGTACGCCGGATATGGATCATCGCGAAACGCCGACCACCGGGCGTCTCGTACTCCACCATCGTGGAGTCGGCCAGCAACCCCGGCAGCCGCGAGATCCCGGGGATCATCGAGAATCGGCCGGCCCGGTAGATGTGCTCGCCGCGGTGGCGGGCCAGGGTGAACTGGATCTTTAAAATCAGTGTCTCCCAGCCTGTTCGACCGTTCCGCGTGATCGCCAGCGGCACGAACACCACCGCCCCACCCAGCACCAGCGCGCCCGCGACCAGCGCCGAGCGGGTGATCATGAATCCGAGCATCACCGCCACGACCAGGCCCATGCCCAGCAACGACACACCCCACGTCAACCCGAAAAGACCCGCAGTCCGGGGGCGTTCCCACCGGCCATACACTCGCTGACTCATCGCCTCACCTCATGCTGTCCCATTGCGCCGGAAAAGTTTTCGACTCCGGCATTCGTTTCACCAGTGACCTGCTGCGTGGTCTGGCCCAACTGCTGCGTGGCTGCCTGCACGCCCTCGCTCGCGACCAGGGCTGCGGCGGCCGGGCCCGCTGCCGCAGCACCTCCTGCTGCCTGCGCCCCACCGGACGCGCGAGCCCCACCGGACGCCGGGCTCGATGCACTATTCGCGGCCGGGGCCGACTGTCCCGCCCGAACCCCACCACCGCCGTGTCCTGAGGCGCTACTACCGCTGTCTGCTCCGGTGCTGCTGGGAGCGAGCGCGCGAGCGCCGGCCCGACGGGGCGGTGGTCCCGTCGGGTCCGGTGGCTCATTCCCGCCGCCAGAGGAGGACCCGCTCGATGCACCGGCCTCTTGAGCGCCGCCTTTGGCTCCCATGCTCGCGGCCATGCCGATGCCGCTGCCGAGCATCGCTGCCGCGGCCGCCCCGCCCCCGCCCGAGCCCATGGTCGACACGGCCGGTGCCACCATCCGCATCAGCGCGGGTAGTACGAGTGCGACCAGGGCCAGCAGGATCAACCCGAGCAGCTGTTGCTGGGTATCGGCCGATCCCGCCCCGGCCGCGGAGAACGCGACCATGTACACGATCGCGCCGACCGGTTTGAACAGCGCAAACGCCACAGCCCAGCTGATCAGCCGCTTGTAGGCTTGACTGCCCGGCCCGGTACCCGCCGCGGACGCCGCGATCGGGATCACCGCCACCACCACGATCAGCAGGGCTTGGCGGACCACCAGCAACGCCAATTGCAGTAGCGCACCGATGAACCCGATCAACCCCAGGATGAACATCCCGGTCATCCCGAGCCCATTGCTGGAAGTCAGGGCGCTGAATTGCGCCAGATGCGACAGCGCCGAAGACGGATCACCATGGGTGGCATCGGTGATGAGCCAGTCGGAGAACGCATCCCCTGCCCGAGTGGCCATCGTGATCACCGCAGCGAACATCCACGAGGCGAACACCGCCCGCGCGAACCCCATAAACGATTCCTGCACCTCACCGGCCAACGCACCCCGCTTGGCCAGGGCCAAGCGCCCGGCGGTGATCATGACCGCGCCGGTCATCAACACCACCTGCAAGCTCGTGGTGTACTCACGCACCGTGCTCAGCGCCGACATGGTGGTCAGGTCCGGCGACGGTAGCCGCACCCACCACACCATCGACCACTCCAGCAACCGCCCGAACCCGTCCAGCAGCGAATCGACGATCTGCTGGAACCCCGACCCCGCCATGCTCGTGACCGTCTGCTGCCCCAGATCGCACACCGTGCTCACCCCCGGCAGATCACAGACGCTCAGACCCGGCGCGGCTTGCGCGGGTCCGCACACCACCACCGACAGCACGCCCGCGAGCACCACGGACCCGAGCAACCCGATCCTGGCCGCAATGCGGGCGGTCATTTCCAGGCTCCGAAGCCGGTCAGCGAATCCAGGTGCACCGAATCCCACAGAGCTTCAGGGTCATCGGGCACCCGGACCTTCCAGTCGCCCGCGACCCAGGCCATGGGCCAGATCGAGTAGGACCATCCGTCCACCGCGCGCACTGCGATCTGGACCACCGCGAAATCGGGCCGGTATCCCGGCAGCACCCGGAACCCGTCAGGAACGACAACGTATTTCGCCGCATCTGGAGTACTCGCGCGGCTGTGCGCCAGCCGCGCAACCAGGGCTGGGCCTGCGCCGATGTAGCGGCTATCGAGGACCCGTCGCCATACGCCGTCCGGTGCGGCGAGGGCACGCCCGAGTGCGTCGTAGGCGGCCAAGCCCGCGCCCTGCGGTGTGTCGGCGTATCCGCAGGCAACCCCGTTGACCACTCGGCTGGGGCCATCGCTGCCGGAGAATCCGAATGCCGCACCACCCCAGCCCATTTCCCATCGCAGCCCAGTGGGGGCGGCGCTGAGGTAGTCCGGCGTGGTCTGGGGGTCCGGGCGCTGGGCAGGGTCCTGCGGCACGACCGCGCCAGCCGCGTCCGGCGGGGTCTCGAGCCGGTTACCGAACATGTCCACGCTCGGCAACCCGAACTCGGGCGAGCCGAGATGGGACGGTACGGCTGGTCGCGGTGTCGGCGACGCCGGGACCGCAGACTTTCCTGTGTGGTCGTCTTCGTGGTGGCCGAACAGCACCACGGCTAGTACGGCAGCGACAGTCACGACGACACCGATCAGCGCGAGCACGCGCGGGTGGGCCCTCATCGAGTCGGCTCCTGGGTGCGCACCGGAAGGTGCACCATGTCCGCGGGGGTGCCTGTCACGGCGGCAACGGACGGGGTGTGCGGTGTCGCCGGGAGATCGAGCAGCCACGAGTCCTCGTGCCGGATTTCCCTGACCGCGTTGCGAGTCAGCGATCCGTCGACCTGACGTGTGTAGATCGCAACATCCGCGCGGGCCGGGGTGTAGTCGATGACCGTGTAGCCCAGTACTCGCGGAGCCGCCCCGGCCGGGACAGGGCCGGTGATGGACACCTGAACACGCGCGGTAGCCCACCGATCACGGCCCGGACCTGCGGTGAGGAGTTGCTGCCCCACCTGCGCCCACTGGGCATCCTCGGCGATCGACATGCGGACGGTCGATTCGATCGCCGCCAACCCGGCCCCACTTGGGGACGGGTCGTATCCGGTGGCGACCGGGCCGTCGATACGGCGGGGTCCTTGATCAGCGACCGGTACCTGCACGCCCTGGAAATCCACCCACCGCACGTGGGTCGGCGCCGCATGAAGGTCAGGCCGTTCCGGCGCTGCCGGAGGCGGGGTACTCGAACTGCACCCCACCACCAACACGCCGGCACCGGCAACCGCCGCGAATACCGCAGATACGGTTAATCCCTTGGAATAATGCATGATTCGCCCCTTATGGTTATGCGGGTGCGTACAGGGCCCCGGCGATCAATCCCGCCGAGCCAACGATGACCCCGCCCAGCAGTGCGCCGATAAGCCCCTCGATGCTTTCGTCGCGATGCGATCGAATGATCAATAATGCTGCAGCCCAGATGATTCGACTGGTGCACAGCGCCAGCACCAGCCAACCTAGCCAGCCGAGCAACTGATAGAGAGGTTCGGTCACTGTGCCCGGCAACGGCTTCACGACACGACCCCGTTCATGATCGCGCCCGCAGAGGTGATCAGAACCCCGCCGATGAGTGCGCCGAGCACAATCTTCGGCGACTCCATCGCACCGCCGTGCCAACGCTCCCACGCGAATTTGCCACCGGCATACACGATTCCGGCCACACCCGCGGTCATCGCCGCCCATGACAACCAGCCGATAACCCTCAACATCTTGTCCGCTGCGGGCGGTGTGATCGGCGTCGTGTTGATAGTGTCGGCGAGATAGGCCGCCACCTGATGGGCAGCAAGCACGATCGACATCATTGATTTCTCCTTCAAAGTCCCTGCAACACACCGGTTGTCTGTAACTCGGTGATAGATTCGGTAATCCGCGCCGCCGCCTGGAACACCTCGCGCGGCGCGACCGCGGTCAGGTCGGCGTGACGCCTACGCGGCGGTGCCTGCGCGTCCAGATCGCAACGGGCCAGTTCGCAGCGTTCGAGCATCAGCAGGTCGTCGTGCCAGCCGATCGGATACACCGATCCGGCGACAAGCGGCGCCACGATGTCCAGGAACCTGCCCACCGGGGCCGGTATCCGGCCCGGACGCGCCGGGGTGAGGACCAGCCCGAGCACCACCACCCCGGGCGGCGCCAACTGGGCATGCCACTCCCGCAACCGCATCGCCGCCGCGACCAGCCCGGACATCGACATCCGCGCCGCCAACACCACCACCTGAGTGGTATCCGGGCAGCCGGGCCACGCCCCCGCGGAATCGGCGGCCTGCGGCCACCACTGCGCCAGTGTCGAGGCCCCGGCCCCGCCATGGGCACCCATCACCGCCCACGTCACCGGGGGCTGCCCCTCGACCTCTAGCGGTGCACTGCGCACCGGGGCGCGGTCGGCGGCCCGGGGTGCTACCACCAGTGTGGGGGATTGTTCCCCCAGCGCTTCGCCGTGTCGTTTGAGTCGAATACTGTTTGTCAGCAAGGTATTCCACCTCAATGTCCGCGATTTGCGGCGATGTCATGCGCTGCGGCGTCGAACCATCGCGCACCCACTGCCAGCGCCGACTGGCCCGTGGGTGAAGACGAAAATGTTGCGTAGCCTTGATGTTTGGCGATGGTGTCGCTGTAGCTGATCAGGGTGGAGATGTTGAACAGGTCCCGGTTGTCGGTGACGTTGTCCTTCAACGCGGTAAACGCTTCGCCTACCAATCTCGACTGGGCCGCAGGTGGCACGAGCTCCACCACCGCCTGGGCCACCTTGGGGGCAAGGATCATCGCCGCGCCCACCGGATTGGTCAGCCCGACCGTCGCCAGCTGAGCAATGGTATCCGGTGTAAACACCGTCATCGCAACGGTTTTCACCGCGTTTAACGCGATCGTCCCGACCTTCACAAACGCCTGTAAGGCGTCACTGAAACCCGGCATCGGACCACGTGGATCAGAGGCTTCGGCCAGCCGCTGCGAAATCGTCTTCTGCGGCTCATAACTCAGCTCATCCAGGCTCTTGCCTTGAATATCGTCGTTGATCACCGGCACCGCGGTCTTGAACGTCGTCATCGCCAACGCCTGCGCGAGAGTCGAGATCGCGGCCACCGGATCGTTCGGATCCAGCTGCGACTGCCCGGCGATATTCGCGACCAGATGCGCAACCGGCGCATGCTCGGGCGCATCACACGCCAAATCACCGGGTGTACAGATGTCCGCCACCCGCCCGGACAGCGACCCGAACCCTGCACCCGTATCAGCCAGCGGAGCGATCCCGGAGCCACCAAGCCCCGGATCGGTGAGCGAGACTGTGGACACCTCATCACCACTGGTACCCGGAACAGCCTCGGGTGACCGTTGCCCCGGACGGCCAGGAAACACGCCGGACCGCGCCGGCCGGGCAGGATCGGCCAGCAACAGCACCCCAGCCACACGGTCAGCGGGGATCGCGGCCTGCCCGGCACCAACTTTCTTGGCCCACACCGACATCGCGTGTGCACCCTGCGAGTACCCGACCCCGGCGAACTTCGTGGACGGGCACCGCTTGGCCATGTCGGTAACCATCCGATCGAGCCGCTGCACCGCGTGATCCACCGACTGCTCGTACGGCACCGGACCACCCGGCACCGCGCCACCGAAACTCGCCTCATACGGCACATAAGCTCGATCGATCAGCCCCGACGCACCGGCCATCATCGGCCGGAACAGCAACCCCAGCATCCCGGTGTCGTTCTTCGGATCCGCATCCGGCGACGATTGCCCGGTGCCTTGAACACCGAAGACCTCCAGCGCAGGGCACGATGGCCCAGCCGCGGGGCTCGACGTAGGCGCAGCGGTGGCCGTGCCGACAGCGGATACGGCCACCGCAGCAGCCAGCGCCGACGTTAGTAAACCTCGCAATACCATGCCGTCACCACCTCTCGCCGAGACAGCCGCGGCAGGTCACATCGCGGCACAACGAGTGATGCCGGATCACGTCGATTCCGGACCCAAGCCTCATCAACTCCTCGTCGCCGACAAGCCGCTCCAGCGACTCATCCAGCGTCCCGTTCTGCTTAAGCTTCTTAGCCACAAGCCGTTTCGCGGTGGCGTCCTTGTGGTGTTCAATCCAGTCGCTGACAGTCGACTCTTCCAACACCAGTCGATTGCCAGCTTTCCTTGCTCGCGTATATAACTCATGCCCCCGCGCTCGGAGCTGACGGATTGAATTCGGCGAATGCCCTGTGCGGGCACTCATTTCATCAACATTCAACAGTGGATCGACAGCAGTCGTCGTATGGATGACAAACATGGCGCACTCCAGTCCGTCTCGCTTGCAACTGCTTTCGGCAGATCTGTAGGAACGTCCTTGACGTTGATTCAGTCGCCTGACAATTGCCGAGTGCCGGATATGCGGGCAGCCGTCAGTAGCGGCCGTCCGTTGAAATCACTCCACGCCAGACAGGCGTACGGAGTGAATGCATGAACTCCTCACCACAGGAGGAGCAATCATCATCAGGGCCACCAGCCCCGGATGAATCGTCCGGACGCACCGGTACGATCCCAGTATCTTCAGGATGTACACCGACCCCTTATCGGGCTCGGTCTTCGAGGCGGACCGCACACACCCCGGATCGGTGAACCTCTCACCTTTGATAGGCAATAAACATTATACCACGGTGCGCAAGCCCATCCTCGTTGGCAGCTTCCGGCACCTGCACCGATACTGCCATCAAAACCCTGCTGATCGGGAGGATTCTCCTACGATTGCTGGCGATAACCGACCGAGTCGATTCGCCGAGCGATATCGTCAGGGTCCGGCGAAACGAGGGGTACGGGCGCGCATGACCGAACGCCAGCCAGATCCATCTCAGGATGCAGCAGGCGCACTGGACAGATCCCAGCAGCGCGCCTCGCAGGCACGCGCGATCGATCAGCTCGTACAGCAATACGACATGGCCTACCCGGACCGATCGGAGCAGATTCGCGCCGGCGCATGGCTGGTGGAACGCCTCGGCCCCGGTGCGCTGGTCTTGGACATCGGTTGCGGCACAGGCATTCCTACCGCGCGCCAACTCCTCGACGCTGGGATCCGGGTAGTAGGCATCGACATCTCACCGGCGATGATCGCCGCCGCATCCGCCGCGGTCCCCGAGGCCACGATGCACAACAGCGACGTCTTGGACTTCACCGCAACCGGTTTCGACGGAGCCGTCGCATTCTTCTCGCTCCTGATGCTGCCCAGATCCGACATACTCAGAGCTCTGTCCGTGCTGCGCACGGCCATCAAACCAGGCGGATACCTGCTGATCAGCATGGTCGAAACGGACCTCGACGACATCCCGGTGAAGTTCCTCGATGCCGACATCCGCGTCAGCGGCTACCGACGCGAGGAACTGCACCAAGTTGTGGAACAAGCCGGCTTCGAAATCGTGGAAATGAGGGCCGTCACCTACACGCCGGTCGTCGACCAGGCCGATCCCGAGATCCAGCTGTACGTCTTCGCCCGCGTGTCCTCTTGACAAATTCCCTTACATATCAGCCTCGATCTACCGACCCGGATTTCGTGTTGGTCCGCGCGCCTGCGGCCCGCAGATCGGCAATTTGATCGCGCTGTTGATCGTGTTGAGATCCTGTCACCGGGCCGGTAGGTCCGGTGCCGCTGGCCGCTGGCCAAGACCATCGAGGCCGACCGCCTCACGTTGAGATCCTCACCGGGCCGGTAGGTCCGGTGCCGCAATCCAGGCGGTCAACGTCCGGGTTCTCCACGAAGAAGTTGAGATCCTCACCGGGCCGGTAGGTCCGGTGCCGCCTGCGAGAACACACAGGTCACCGCCAGCGGTGCCGTTGAGATCCTCACCGGGCCGGTAGGTCCGGTGCCGCAGGACACCGCGGTCGGCCGGATCGTGTACCGCAAGTTGAGATCCTCACCGGGCCGGTAGGTCCGGTGCCGCTTGATTCCCGCGGTCGGGGTGTAGCTGTTGTTGCTGGTGTTGAGATCCTCACCGGGCCGGTAGGTCCGGTGCCGCCGATCCCCTCCAGCCCGCCGCGGAGCTCGTCGATGTTGAGATCCTCACCGGGCCGATAGGTCCGGTGCCGCCGTCGCGAACTGTTGACATACACCGAAGCATGAACAGGTTGAGATCCTCACCGGGCCGGTAGGTCCGGTGCCGCTGTACGGGTTCTGGCATCTCGATTTCTATTTCGTTGAGATCCTCACCGGGCCGGTAGGTCCGGTGCCGCTGCCACGGATCCGACGCGGTGGTCGTGGCGGTCTGTGTGTTGAGATCCTCACCGGGCCGGTAGGTCCGGTGCCGCAAAGAGCTTGCGGACGTGGATATCACGGCCGAACCGTTGAGATCCTCACCGGGCCGGTAGGTCCGGTGCCGCCTGCCGGTATAGGCAGGCACAAACATATTGCCGGGCAAGTTGAGATCCTCACCGGGCCGGTAGGTCCGGTGCCGCTGGTCCGAGGATCGTTTAGCTAACGCTTTTGGCGAGATGTTGAGATCCTCACCGGGCCGGTAGGTCCGGTGCCGCGTCGCCGCGGTCACCGTCACGTCGGACGCCCGCGCAAGCGTTGAGATCCTCACCGGGCCGGTAGGTCCGGTGCCGCGATGCAGCTGACACCATCGCTGGCATGCTCGACACAGTTGAGATCCTCACCGGGCCGGTAGGTCCGGTGCCGCGTCTTGCGATACGTCCGCAACGTGATCCATGCAAACTTCGTTGAGATCCTCACCGGGCCGGTAGGTCCGGTGCCGCCACACGCCCGCACTGCCGCGCGCCGCCGCTTCCCGGGTGTTGAGATCCTCACCGGGCCGGTAGGTCCGGTGCCGCCCCGTTGTTTTGGGGGCTGTTGGTGCTGCGGTAGTAGTTGAGATCCTCACCGGGCCGGTAGGTCCGGTGCCGCACCGTCGAAACCGAGCGTCACCCAGCTGCGGCGCGGGTTGAGATCCTCACCGGGCCGGTAGGTCCGGTGCCGCACGCACCCTTTACCGAGATGGGTACCGCATGAGCAAGCGTTGAGATCCTCACCGGGCCGGTAGGTCCGGTGCCGCCGCGGAAGCTCTTGCGCGCCCCGGCGCTGTTCAAACACGTTGAGATCCTCACCGGGCCGGTAGGTCCGGTGCCGCCACGCCGCGCCCACGCCGAACAGCTCGCGGCGGAGAAGTTGAGATCCTCACCGGGCCGGTAGGTCCGGTGCCGCACCAACGCTGCATCTTCTCAGGAGAATCAGCGAGGGTGTTGAGATCCTCACCGGGCCGGTAGGTCCGGTGCCGCCGCCACCATTGCGGACTGTGCGCGAGAACACCACCGGTTGAGATCCTCACCGGGCCGGTAGGTCCGGTGCCGCCATGCGCACCGCCAGCACCAGAGCATCGACCTCGTTGAGATCCTCACCGGGCCGGTAGGTCCGGTGCCGCATACACACCGCACGGCTTCGCGAACCTCCGGATCACTGTTGAGATCCTCACCGGGCCGGTAGGTCCGGTGCCGCACCTTCGTGCCGGAGACGACAACGCCACAGTCATTGCAGTTGAGATCCTCACCGGGCCGGTAGGTCCGGTGCCGCCGGCGACGATCCGGCGCAGCGGCACGGCCGTCACTTCGGCGTTGAGATCCTCACCGGGCCGGTAGGTCCGGTGCCGCTGCCGGTGGTCGCTGCGGTGCTCCGCACACTCCACTAGTTGAGATCCTCACCGGGCCGGTAGGTCCGGTGCCGCCCACGCACACCACTGACGGCGATATCCAGGCGTTCCAGTTGAGATCCTCACCGGGCCGGTAGGTCCGGTGCCGCCACCCGTGGTCGGAAAAAGGATCGTGCGGACATCAAGGTTGAGATCCTCACCGGGCCGGTAGGTCCGGTGCCGCCGCGTGGTAGAGACCACGCACAGTCCGGGAAATAGTGGGTTGAGATCCTCACCGGGCCGGTAGGTCCGGTGCCGCCGGGAACGATCGGGATCAGCGCTAACGCTAGGTTGGTGTTGAGATCCTCACCGGGCCGGTAGGTCCGGTGCCGCACGACGTGCGCCGGCACGGGATCCGGCTGGACACTGTTGAGATCCTCACCGGGCCGGTAGGTCCGGTGCCGCAGGTAGGCGACGCCGGAGAACGTGGCGGCCTGGTCGAGTTGAGATCCTCACCGGGCCGGTAGGTCCGGTGCCGCACCCGATTCCGGAACCCGTACACGGGCCCGCAACGTTGAGATCCTCACCGGGCCGGTAGGTCCGGTGCCGCCGGCCCGCAACTCGCCACCCAGGTTGCCCACGAGACGGTTGAGATCCTCACCGGGCCGGTAGGTCCGGTGCCGCCCGCGATGCCCTTGCCCTTCTCGACGGGCAACATCAGGTTGAGATCCTCACCGGGCCGGTAGGTCCGGTGCCGCCCTGCTCCTTGCGGATCTCGGGCGGGACAACGCCGACGACGTTGAGATCCTCACCGGGCCGGTAGGTCCGGTGCCGCAACGGTCCGATCTCCGACACACCTCTTGCACCATCGGTGTTGAGATCCTCACCGGGCCGGTAGGTCCGGTGCCGCTCTGGATGACCAGCGGTTTTACGATTCGATCGGCTTGACAGGCACCTTTTTCGGATCGTGCTGGCATCAATTGTCCTGGATATACGTTCGGAACGTTCCTGGGCTTTTTCTCGCACTATGGGTTCCGAAGCCGTCCGGTCAGAGTACGAGGGGTGTGCTGTGTGGCGCGTTGATGGCGGTGCCGAGATGGTGGGCGGTGTCGAAGGTTCCGCGGTCGAGGTGGTAGATGCGGATGCTGTCGCGGGTATGGTCGATGGCTTTGGTTAGTGCGGATTCGAGGAGAAGTCGAGTAGTCGGGGTGCAGGTGACCTCAAAGACCGACTGTTGGACTCGGTGGCCGTAGCCTTCGCAGATCTTGGCGACGCGTCGTAGTCGTTGGGCGCCAGCAGGTGTCATGGTTTCGACGTCGTAGGTGATGAGTAGTTCCATCACGCCACCGTCCAAGGTATGTAGGTCTCGGTGTCGCCGCGCAGGTGCCGGGCAAGCAGCCGGGCTTGGGTGAGTGCGAGCAGCGCGGCGGGGATTTCGCGGTCGAGGTAGGCGTGTTGCCAGGCTTTCTCGCGGGCGGTGGACCATTGTTCGAGGAAGAATTTGCGGCCGGTATCGGTGAGTTGGACCTGTCCACCGGGCAGTGTTTCGGTGTGGGTGGCTTTGATCTGTTCGCGGTTGATCAGAGTGAGCACGAGGCGATCGACGAGCAGGGGCCGAAATTCCTCCATGAGATCCAGTGCGAGCGCCGGTTTCGCGGGTCGGATCCCGTGTAGGTATCCGATGTACGGGTCGAGTCCGACCTGTTCAATTGCTCCGTGAACAGCGGCGCGCAGCAGTCCGTATCCGAAGGACAGCAAGCAATTGACCGGGTCGGTGGGTGGTCGTTTACTGCGGCCGGGGCCAGCGGTGGGCGCGATGGCGGGTAGGGCCTGGAAGTAGTCGCGGGCAGCGCGGCCCTCGATCCCGCGTGCGTGGTCCAGATCGCGCGCCTCGCGGAGCGCGGTCAGTGCGGTGGCGTGCTGGTCGGCGGCCTCGCGTAACCACGATTGTCGGTGGCCGGTGACGTCGCGAGCTGCGCGTAGTAGTAGCTGGCGGTAGTTGTGCAATTTTCCGGCGATCATGGCGGTCGCGAGTGCGAGCTGCTGATCGGGGTCGTCGTGGGCGTGGAGTTGCTGGATTCGCAGGTGCGGGTTTCCGGCCAGCGGTCCGGTGACGCGGGCCAGGAACTTCCCGTTCCGAGTCAGCCAGGTCACCCCGCGTCCGTCGGCGGCGCAGCGGTGTAGCAGGTCGTCGGTTACGGTGACACCGTTGAACACCACCACGTCGTCGATGCGGACCAGCGGAAGCAGGTTCCGGCCGGGTCGATCGGGGTGGTATACGCGCACCGTGTTTCCGTCGAGGTGCAGGCTGGTTCCGGGGGTGGTCACGTAGAGGGTTTTGAGGAGTTCAATCATTCGCCATCTCGAAGTGGGCGTGGGGTGAACAGGTCGATGCTGCGTCGGCGGACGGTCTCGGGCAGGCAGCCGGGGCGTAGCGAGCACCGCTTGCAGCGGCTGTCGTTGACCGGCGGCGGCAATGTGTGCTCGGCGATCGTGCGGCGCAGATTCTCGACCGCATTGCGCACGGCTACTTCGAGGTCGGGGCCGACGGTGACCACGTAGCGTCGGCGGGATGCGCCGATGAACAGTTCGCCGCATGGAATCGGTTGGTCGAACATTTCTCGCAGGCACAGTACCTGGGCTGCGAGTTGTAGGTCGGCGGGTCCGCCCGGGGTGTAGCGGCCGGACTTGTGCTCGATCGGGATCGGCCCGGTCGTGGTGAGGTGCACGGTGTCGCAGATGCCGTGCATGCCGAGTTCGTCATTGTGGACTGGCAAGGATCGCCAGATCCGGGCACCGGACCGGCCGGTGAGGGTGCCGCCGCGATCGACTGCCTCGTGGGCGAGGTCGCCGCGCACGGTATCGGTGTTGGATTCGAAGTACGACTCCTGCCAGATCAGCAGCGCTTGCCGCGGGCAGTAGGCGTAGTGCTCGAGTGCCGAGAGTGGCACGCTCCACCGGGTTTCCGGTTCGGTGTCGCTCACCCGCGTCAGCCGAATACCCGGGTATAGGTCACCTCGGTGGGCACAGCGGCGGTGTCGACGGCGACCGCGGTGTAGTCGCAATAGTGGCGCGGGCTCCAGTCTCCGGAGTCCCGCACCGCGAGGTCGGCGGCCGGTTCCATACGGACTTGGTCGAAGAGTTGATGGGCAGGGGCATTACCGAAGGCGTTGTCGTGGCTGAACACGTGCAAGGCACGGGCGTTCATACGGCCGCGGGTCGCGGAGCTGTCGTGGTCGAACATCATCTCCATCACCCGGTACAGCAGCTCGAAATCCTTGGTGTCGACCCCTGTTTGGATGCCACGGGCTGCGGAGTAGGTGACCTCCACCCGGTACAGGCCGTAGGGCACAGTCCATTTCGAACCCATCTCGGTGGATTCGCCCTGATCGATGTCTTCCTGCCGGGTTTGGGTGACACGCGTGATGGTGTGCTCGGTCGCCACGATCGGGTCGAGGGAACGGGCCATACCGAACTGCAGGGGCCCGCGGATGCTGCCCAGCGCATTGGTGTCGCCGGTGGACAACACGGCTCCGAACAGGCGGATGTCGGCGTACCGGTCACAGAGCCAAGCACGGGCTGTCCCTACCTGTTCCGGGGTCAGTTTCACCTTGTCCTTGCCGCTCTTTTTGTCTTTGGCGGCTTTGGCTGGCGTGGGGTCGATGCCGTTGGCGGTCAGCGATTCTTTCAGCCGGGTGTTGAGGGCATGACCAGCTTGGACGAAGATGCCGTAGCGAGGGTTGCCGGGGGCGGCCAAGGTCAGTGCGTCGCGAATTTTGCGTTTGAGACAGACATCGGTGACCAGGCCGTGGCCACTGTCGATGTCGACGCGGGGCTGGTTGCCGGCGTCGGGGTCGCCGTTGGGGTTGCCGTCAGTGACATCGAACAGGAACACCATGTCGTGGCGGACGGTGGGATCGAGGTGGGCGGTGACGGTCATGGGAGTCGAATCCTTTGCGGTGGAGGTGGGTTTCATGCCTGGTCGGTGTCGGTCTTGGTGGGGGTGCGGTGAGCGCGCTGGTGGTGGTAGCCCAGGGCGAACTCGTTCTGCTGCCGCAGGGTGTTCCTCATAGGGAACAGCGGGCTGTTGTTGTCGAACTTTCCGTAGATGTCGCTGATCCGGTTCTTGTGGAACAAGTAGCGGCCGTCCCCGTCCCGGCGGCGGATCTTGGTAAGCCATGCCGCTGATTCCTTGATGCCTTGCAGGAGAACGGGTCTGGGGGTATCCACGGCGCGACGAAAGAAGCGGTCACCGAAGGTACTGTTCACCTCGCCGCGTGCAGGTTCAGCACCTTCACCGACCTCGGCCGGTGCCCCGTCACCGGAAGAGCCGGGTCGGGGGCGGGGTCGCCGATGGGCGGCGCGTTGGGTTTCTTCCAGTACGCAGAGCAGACGACCGGACAGGTAAGCGGGGTCGGTGCGGGTGTCGTCGAGTGCCATGGGTATCGGGGTGTCTTTCCGTCGGCGAGGATCACGGGTCAGGGCGAGCCGGATGAGGCTGGCGCGGAGGTCGTCGAGATGACCGTCGCTACGGATCCGGTGAATCAGGTGGGCGTTGAGGGCCACGGCGACGGGTTCTGCGAGGACCACGACTCGCAGCAGTTGATGCAACGCCTGGTCGGGCCGATCGGCGTTCTTGGTCCCGAAGGACCGGTACCGGTTCGTCGCGGGATCCCAGCGCCCCAGACATGCCGCCAGCGCGATCGGACTGTGGCACCAGCGTCCGGCGGGCAGTTCGGTACCGTCGCGGAGCCGTGCTGGTGCGGGGTACCTGGGGGTGTTCTTGTGGTCACGGAACCAGGCCAGGACGTTGGTGTCGTGGCTGACGGCGTCGGGATCCTCGGTGGCCAAGGCGATGTCGACCCATTCGCGGACCATGATGCGCGCGACGTTGCCTGCAACAGCGAGCCAGCAGAATCGCCCTGTCAGCCGATCAGTCCGTTCCTGTGCGCTGTGAACCGCGGCCAGGAGTGCATCGACTTCGGCGGGGTCGGGATCCAGTACGAGGTCCATTCGGTCTGGTTCGTCGGTGCCGGTCACCCACCACGCCAGTCGCGTGTCCTGCCCGGGAGAAGTGCGGGTGTGCCCGGAGGACAGCACTCCGGTCAGCCCGACCATCAGGTCGTCCGCGCAGGACAGGCAGATCGGGGTGTGGGTCAGTTGGGCTACCAGGTCGTAGCCGAACACTCGCTCGTTGATGCTGACCAGCGCGGCATCGTTGGAGGCGCCGGGGACCAGGGTGGCCGGTACCTTGCCGGGGATCGTGTTCGCGAGCGGGCGCAGCTGCCGGCACACCATGCAGATGCCGGTCCGGCCGCTGCCTTTCCGTGTTTCCACACACCTGCGCCAGAACTCGGCCACGCTAGGACTGGTGTAGGCAGGCTCTCCGTTGATCGACACGAGCACACCGTCTTTGGCCCGCAGGTCCTCGGGTTGCTGCAGCTGCGCCACCGCACCCGATCGATACAGTTCGGCCAGAACGTGCGGGACCGGGTCGATATCGGCCGGGACGCTGCGGGCCCATTGACCGATCAGCTGAACGAACGCACCGTGGCATGCCGCGGCCCGGTCCGGGTTTGTTGTGTCGTCGAACCAGCCGAGCACGTACTGGGCATCATCGGCCGCCAGGTGCGGAGCGATCCCGACCGTGCGGGTCGAGGACGGCACCGCATGCAATACTCCACGAATCGGGGTGTCCGGATCGCGCAGCCGTTCGATACGTGGCGCTCCCAGGAGTCGACCGTCACTGTCGGTGGAAACATCCAGCTTCCAGCGGAATTCGCGGTCTCGGTGGAAAGCGGGGAAGCCGTCACGGTTCTCCCGCGCGTAGGCAGTCAAGCGTTCCAGCAGCATTCACGCCTCCCCGGTCGGGTCGATACCGAGGCCGTACCGGGGCACGTGCAGCACACCATTTTTGAGCTCGGCAGGAAACCACGTCGATTGACGTGGAGTCGTCGTGTAGTCGATGCTGTGCAGCATCATGCCCAGGGCCGCGGAGACCCGGATCGGTGTCCGGTCATCGGGCCGGCCGAATCGCGCAGCGAACTCCCGAGCGCCGAGATACGGCTGGGCGAAACATCGCCCTCTCTCTACCCTGCGCCGCAACTGGTCACGGTAGGCAGATTCCGGCTTCGTCGCATGCGGTTTCACATCGATATGGGCATGAATCCGGTACTCGACATCCTTCAGGCACAACGCATTTCGCTGCACCCGGGTGTCGACGGTGTTCACCATCCGGCTTCCCGAGGCCGCCTCGACCAGGGAAGGAAGGTCCGTGGTCTCGTTGCGCCGCAACGTAAATGTCCGAATATCCTTCAGCACTTCGATCTTCTCGATCCGGTACCGGATCTCCGGTTTCCAAAAGATGGCCTCCAGCACGCCGATCGCTGCCGTCGGTGTCATCACCGAATACGTCATCCGCTCCGCGGTCAGCCCGGGCTGCGTGAACAACGCACCAGAACCCGCCACCTGAACTATTACAGGCACGACAAGTCAACCCCTTTCAAACGCTCGAAAAATGAAGCCCCTCAGCGCAATCCCGCCGCTCGGGAGAGCCGATGCACTGCATCATGCACCACGCCACCGACAAGTTCGGCCGGTGCACCACCGACCCCGACGAACCGCAGTCGCCGCGGTCGAGGCAGGTAGCGGGCGCTATAAGCAAGATTCGGTTAGTTCGATGTGGTGCACGCCCGCTGGGCACGGGACAAAGCTACACCCCATTCAGCAGTCCATCAATAGACGAATCATGTTGCTCTGAAATGCATTTCAAGATCACTCGACTGATCTCAGCGCACAGAGTGAGACGGCTTCGGACGCACCACTTGACGTCCGAAGCCGTACCGAAGGAACCACGTCGAAATAACCGTTGAGATCCTCACCGAGCCCGGAGGTCCGGTGCCGCTGGCCGATCCCGACCTCCAGCTCGCCAGCCCGATTGAGTTGGGTCCCGCGCCGAGAGCGCACTCAACACGACGTCGACCGGCTACACTTCGCGCGATCACCGTCGACCGCGGCCGGAGCGATCATTGTCGGTCCGTTGGGATTTGGCCCGAGCAATCGGGGTCAGAATACCGAATCGAAGCCGTTCTCATCGAGGCCGACTCCGCGGCAGCTATCCGAGTCCCAGTCGTAGGTCCCGTTCCACCGGCCCAGGTCCCCCACCACGGGGCCGATCAATGCCGAAACATCCGGTCGCGCGGCAGTATTGGTACGCAGCTGAATGATCCACGGCTGCAGCGCACGCAAGGCCGCACCGGCACGAACCGTGCCCGCGGCCAAGTCGGCGAGCAGGACCTCGATTTGTCCGGTCACGTCGTGGCCGGTGACTACCACCGGGGTCGTCTCCTCGACGATCATCCGAAACGCCTTCTTCGGATTGCGTGCTTTCGACTGGCTGATGTCGATGTAGGGGCCGTCGGTCACCGCACGGAAGTCCAGCCGCTCCCTATTGCGCTGAATGACCTGCCCGGCGTTGGCTTTCGACCAGTCTCTCGGACGGTGGTCGAGTTGCAGATCACGGTAGAGCTCCCGGTAGTAGCGAGCCAGCGCCTTTTGGTCATCGAGCGCGGCACCATCTGGACCGAAATGTTTGACGGTGAGTTGGCAGGCGCGATCGTATTCGGCGGGCCGACGACCGTCTGCGGGGTCGAACACGACCACCAAACCCTGCTCACGTTCGCCGTTGCGATTGGCACGGCCACCGGCCTGTTGCAGCGAATCCGCTGGCGCCAGTGCCCGCCACACCACAGGGAAGGACAGATCTACTCCAGCCTCCACCAGCTGGGTGGCGATAACGCAGGTCCTGAGCCCGGCACGCAACCTAGCCACCACGACCGCCAGAACCGCGCGCCGATGCTCCGGGCACAATCGCGTCGACAGATGCCATACGTCGCAATGCTTCTCGGCCACCAGCCGGTACAGAGTCCGGGCATCGGCGACCGAGTTCACTATCACCAATACCTGATCCCGACCGGTCACCTCGTCGGCGACCTCCTGCCACGACGGGCGCGGATCCAATCGCCACCGGTACCGCACCCGCCGAGCAGCATCGAATAACGGCTGCGGTTCGGTGATGACCTCATTGATCTTTACCCCATCACGAGTGCCGGAAGGCTTCCACTCTGACAACGCCTGAAATTCGGGCTGGGTAGCGGAGGTGAGCAGTACGGTGGTACCGAAATCCTCTGCCAGAGTGCGCAATCCGCTCAGGATCGGCAGCAGCAGACGGGGCGGCAGCGCCTGCACCTCGTCCAGAATAACCACCGCTCCGGCCAGCCGATGCAGCTTGCGGATCAGCGACGGCTTACGTCCGAACAACGACTCGAACAGCTGCACCGTCGTGGTGACGATGAACGGAGCATCCCAGTTCTCCGCAGCCAACCGCGCCCATCGCTGCATCCCGTCCGGCCTCCCCGGCTCGTCCGGTTCATCGAATCGGACGTTGGAATGATGCTCCAGCACCACCGGTGTCCCCGGCTCATTCAACAACCCTCGGTACACATCAGCGTTCTGCTCGGTGATGGTGATGAACGGCACCGCCACAATCACCCGCCGATGCCCCCACCGCGCCGCGTGATGTAGCCCGAACGCACCCTGCGCGAACGTCTTTCCCAACCCGGTCGGCGCCGCCAACCGATATAGGCCAGGCTTCCCCGCAGCCGCGTCGAGCGCCGCCTGATACACCTGCGCCCGTAACCCGTCGACCCGGCCACCCGGTCGAGCAGCCAACAACTCACACCGTCGCCGCTCGAAACGTTCCGCCAACTCGGTCATGTCGGCGGGCAGTGCAACCTGCGGTCCGGGCAGACCTGCCCGGTGCGCGGCCGTGTCCAAATGATCGGCGTCCACCAACGCCGAGAACACCATCCGTAACCGCATCTCCCCCGCCAGCTTGCCCTTCACCGCCGACCACCGCGCCGGAAACAGCCCCCTCCGCAATCGCGCCCCCGCCGCAATCGGCACCGCAGAAAAAAACCGCGCCGCCGCATCCTGCTCCTCGGCTCGCGATTGTCTATCTACAACGCTCCGCAACGCTTCGGGATCAGTCAGGCCACCGTGATGGCCCAGTACCGCCGAAGCAGCCAGCCCCGCAACCGGAAATACAAGCCGCGCACCCAATTCCTTGTGCGGAATCCCCACCCGATTCGCGGTCCCGTCCACCGCCAACAGCCGTTGCTGCCACGCGCACGAAGCCTTCCCCGCGTCGTGAAACAACCCAAGCGCATACGCCAACTCCCCCTCCCCGAACACCGACGCAAACTGCGCCGCCCACACCGCCGTCGAACGGCAATGCTCCCCCAGCTCATGCCGCGGCCCGAGCACCACCCCACCGTCCGGCCTTACCGCCTGCCGTGCACTATGCGCCCACAAAACCATCCGCCTATCCTGTCAGCAGCACCCACACCAGACACACCCAATCAGCCGCCGCATCAAGGGAAATAACGCGACGGGAACCCACCGGCCCTAAACCATTACGGGCGAGGTTCGGAACCCATAGTGCGACAGAAAGTCCAGGAAGGTTCCGAACACACCAGCAGGCGAAATGCGCGTACCAGAACAGTACTTGCCCCATAGCATTCCGTATACAAGACGCGAATATGCAGGTCATGCAGGGCAGCGCCGGACCTTCGGGTCCGGCGAGGATCTCAACAGCAGCGCGATCAACTCATCGACGTAGAGCACATGCTGGCAGCGCCGGACCTTCGGGTCCGGCGAGGATCTCAACTACAACAGCTTCTTCGATGTGGACGGCACCTCCAGCAGCGCCGGACCTTCGGGTCCGGCGAGGATCTCAACGTGGTGTATCCAGTCGAGTTCTGCTACACCGAATTGCAGCGCCGGACCTTCGGGTCCGGCGAGGATCTCAACACTCTTTTGAACTCGTCGGCGGTGAGCGCTTCCAATGCAGCGCCGGACCTTCGGGTCCGGCGAGGATCTCAACGATATCGCCCGCGCCATCCTCAAGGACCCGCGCGTGAAAGCAGCGCCGGACCTTCGGGTCCGGCGAGGATCTCAACCTTCGCTTAGCCGAGTCTTTCCTGGACTTTTACCGAGCAGCGCCGGACCTTCGGGTCCGGCGAGGATCTCAACCGACCTGCTCGACGAGTACCGGGAGATGGCCGTCGGTGCAGCGCCGGACCTTCGGGTCCGGCGAGGATCTCATCGGATGTGCTCGACCGGCAGCGCCGGACCTCCAGTACTCTCAGACTGCTGAGCAGCGGCTACTCGGAACGGGGAATCCGATACAGTCTGGCTATGGCAGACGCGGGCCTTCGTGGCGCGATGTGCGACTTCGGCGGGGTAATCCGCCGCACACCACGGTTGGTGGTCCGCCCAACCTCCGCCACCGAGATCGCCACTACCATCCGCGACGCCGCGGATCTGGTTGCGCGGGGCTGTGGGCATTCCACACGCGGCGAGTCCTTGACCGACGGCATCACCCTCGACATGCGCGGCATGGCCACTGTGCACCAGGTGAGCAACGACCACATCACCGTGGACGCAGGGGCGACATGGCGCCGAGTGCTCGATGCGACACTGCCGCACGGACTAATGCCACCGGTACTGACCGATTACCTCGACCTGACCGTCGGCGGCACGCTCTCCGCCGCCGGCATCGGCGGCGCCTCCCACATCCACGGCACCCAAGCAGCCAACGTCACCGAACTCGAAATCGTCACCCCCCAAGGGGAAATCACCACCTGTTCGCTCACCAACCGACGGGATCTGTTCGACACAGTGCGTGCCGGAATGGGACGTCACGGTGTCATCACCACAGCCACAGTGCGCCTGGCCCCGGCACCGGAACGGGTGCTCTCGTGCCGATACCGCTGTGCCACGGCAGCCGAGCTCATCGCCGAGCAGGGCCGGATCATCGCAGACCACGTCTCCGGCCAGGTCAAGTCCTCCGGTTTCGAGCTCAAAGCCGTGATGTACAACGCGGATCGCCCACCCGGGACGCTCTCACCCACCGACGTCGAGGAGTTCGCATTCGCCGACTTCGCCGACCGCATGCGCCCGGATGTAGCGAAGCTTGTCGCAGTCGGAGAATGGGAGCAACCGCACCCCTGGGGACAGGTCATTGTCCCCACCGCCAAGGCTGCGGCATTCATCGATCAAACGCTCGCCCACACCACACCTGCCGACATCGGACTCAGCGGCATCATCCTCATCAAACGCTTCCGCCCCGGTTGGGTGCCAATGCTCCGCGCCCCATCGGACGCGGTACTCTTCGGCCTCCTGCGCACCGCCTCTCCCGGCTGCCACACCGCCTCCCAAATGTCTGCGGCAAACGATGAGCTGTACGAGCGGGCTCGGGCTATCGGCGGTGTCTCGTACCCGCCGCAGCCCAATTCGGTTGTCACTCTTGGCGACTCCCTATCGGCACCGCCAGCTCAAGCACGCTGATACGCCAGCGGTTCAACTGACTGATGCGGAGTGGAGGGTGACGGTGACCACGATGTTCGGAGCCCCACTTTCCTTCCCCGACTTCAGATCTGGCTCGGCCCATCCAACGGCTTGCCGATATAGAGGTGGGCCGGTTCGCCGTTCGTATTGGCAACCCAGACCGAACATCCCACACGGCGAATCTCGCCGCTGTCCATGTCGCGCAGCAACTGGTATGGATACGGCCGCTGTACATCGGTGTGTCCCCGGTCGAAGATCGCCCGGAACTCGGGTGACTCCTCCAGACATTTCCGCAGGATCGCGCGAGCCTCGCCATTGCGGGGATCGGATACGGCTTGACGCATCGAGTTCCCCAGGAGCTCTACCTCCAGCTCCCACTCGACCATCGCCTCACGAGCTGCCGGGTGGAATACGGCCCACTCCAGGAGATTGGTGCCGACCGTGACACCGGGGAAGATCCGCCGATACTCGTCATTGTTGGAGACGACGTAGAGCTGTGGAGTGCCGTGAGCGATCAAGGTCGGCGAGTACCCATCGGGACCGAACGCCTCGAAGGAGCCGGCACCGCTCGAGCTGGTGGCATTCATCAACGGCAGCGGCGGCAATGGCCCAGGCACAACCTGCCCCCCGCCGCGATAGCGGCCTTGGCCCCCTCCGACCCTGCGGTTGACGAACCCCAGATCCGTCGCTGAACGGTCGAACAGTATTTCGAACTCGGCCACCATGGTGTGCGGCCAGGAGAGGAAACCGCGCTCGAGCCGCGACACCGTATTCGCGGTGATGCCGGTTGTCTTCCCGTGGTCCGCAGCCAGAGCGGCGATCGCCTCTGCCACCTGGTTCTGCGTCCATCCGCGGGCAAGGCGGAGTTCGAGAAGTGTGGTGTTCGGCTGACCTTTCGACTCTGCGTCATTGGCAATTGGATCGTTACCAGTCTGAGGCGAAGTAGAGCGGTCAGGTTCGTCGGACGCGCGCCTCGGAGTGCGGTCCGCGCTGCGTTCCAGTTTTCCGGTCTTCATGGCGACCCCCTTCCGGCTTTCCGCGACTGTCGCCACCGCCGACTTTCATCCACCATGTCCTGTTTCACATTATATCGGGCATTGTGTCACGCACCACCGTCGGCTGGCACTTATGTGCAGGTCAGGGTAGTGAGACTCGGATCAATGAGGACCTGACGTGCGCCGAGTCCTTACGTAGACGGTGGCAATCTGCCTAGCTTGATGCCTAGTGATCAGCCTCTCATTCGGCCGTTCCGCGGCGAGCTGTTCGGTGGTCGAATGGGACTACTGAAGACGGCGCATCCGTATCGGGTGCCCACATCAACCAGAAGGTGAGGCGATGAACACCACGGAAAATCACATGGCCTCGACGGCCACGATGTGCGAGGCACCAGCCACAAGCAACTCTCAGGCGAATCTGCGCCACCTGTTCACGGAGGATCCGGTTGAAGCCCCCGGCGGTTACCGAGTCCTTGTCGAGTGCCTGGCAGGCCCGACGACGGAACCGACCGTCATCGTGGACAGCGACGGGGCGCACCGCTTCATCAGGCTGTTCCGCGCATTCCGACAGACCCGCCGAGCGCCGGTCACCCCTACATCGGCGGACACCGGGCTGGCCTTGCTTAGCCAGGCAGCCCGTACCGGTGCGTCGTACAACGGGGACCTCCCCGGTCGTGACGGTGAGATGCCCGCCAGATGTGTACCCGTTCTGGGCCCGTCGGGAGCGGTACACGCCCTCCGGATGGACATCGGTGACATCGAACACCCTGGTGGCCCACCCGTTATCCCGCTGGAATTCGACTCCCGCTACATCGCCCGTTTCGGCAACCCACATGGCCCAATGCCCGCCCTCTTCCGCACCGACACCACGTGGACGCTGCCAGCGCTGCTGGAGCGAGTCGTGTGGCTCGACAAGCGCCTTGAGCTCATTGCCATGTTCGATCCCATCGAGCCGGCGTCACGGTGGTGCGGGCGTCTCGTCCTGGCCGACCCCACGACAGATACCAGGCGTCACCTGTGGATGGCAGCCCGATCCGTCACGGACCACCACGGCATGCGCATCGTGCGTGCGGTCATTGCCGATATCACCGCTATGATTCCGGCCCCGAGCTGGGATCCCCTGACCGAACATCTGTCAACCCGAACGACCCGCGGCCACGGGTCGGCGCTGATGGACTTGCGTACGACTTTGATGCACTCGTTCTGCTGCCACGACGATCCCCGTCTAGCCCTATGGCGGCACAGCAACCCGCAATTGCATCCCGCCGATACACCCGCACTCATGACGGTGCTCGGCGACCTCGCCGACAACCGACCGGCACGCATCACCATGCGCATCCGATTCTCCGACGATGCCCCGTGGACCACACTCCGGGCCGAATGCTCACCGCTGACCAATTACCCTCGTGCCCAAGCAAATATCGACTTCTGGATCGAAGAACCAGCCCGTGAAAAGGGTGCTTCGACGCAATAGTTTTCAAGCGACAATCGCTCGCCTAACAGAATATTTCCGGCGATCCGAGGTCAACCGGCGCCGAGTGCCCCAGCCCTGCTGGTTCCCCAGCGCGGCCATCGTTCTCCCGCGACGGGAAACGGCATTCCAGTGGACCTCGGATCGTCAGTCTGCCTTCGAGGTCCGGGCGCCGAATCCGTCGTCCGACTCGGAAGGCACTGCCATGAACCCACTACCGCACCAAACATCCAACTACGAACAGCAGCTGGCGTTGGCGATCCTTGCCCACGCCACTCGCCACGACGACCATGCCCTCACGGTGTTGCTGAACCTACTCGCAGAACCCTCGGACAATCTATGCCCGATCTGCGTAATCGCCGCTCTGATCGCCGAATTCCAACGCGGTATGGACGCTCAGGACAGCACCGCGGTCGCTCGGCAGTTCTCGAATCAGGCGCTTGCCCTCGCGGCCGACGAATCAGCGCAGTAGGAGGGCGGCGAATCATGCAGAACACACGTAATCCGTCCCCCGCGCCGATCCCGTGGCTGATGATCGAGACTCTCGATCCCGCCGTCCAGCCGGCCGTCGTGTCCGGCGAGAGCGGTCGTGACTTCACCGCGGCCCACAGAGTCCTCGAACGTGCCATCAACTCCGCGCAGCTCGGGACATACGTGACACCGGACGACCTGTACGGGCACATCATTTCGTCCCGGGACCGAGGCGGACCTGTCGACATGCTGCTCGGAAAGGGTAAGCATCAGTGCGTCTTTCGCACACTTCCGGTCCTCGGCCCGAACAGCCGAGTTCACGGGGTCCAATACTGGCTCGGCCCGGCGGACCAAGATCCTCCTGAACCGCGCCGGGCTGCCGGTGTCGTGTGGGACCTGCGGGCCAGGATGGTCTACCTGACGACCGACTGCACCCGAATGGCGGGGATTCCCGACGCCAAATTCGTCCCCGAACTGCCGCTCGCGACGTTCTGGGGCATCACCTCACGATTCGACCACCACGAGGCCGTATTCAACCTGCTCTACCACCCTCGCGATCGAGCCCGGCTGCAAACCCTGGGGACTGTCCGGCACGTCCGTGGACACGAGATGCTCTGGCAAGCAACGATTCGCACGCGATACGACAGCGACGCGGTCGGCGCCTGGGGACTGCTGGAGGATCTGACCTCCGAGGACTCCCAACCACCCAGCGCGACTCTCGAACAGAAAGGGCTGCGCGAATACCTCCGGTCCGCCGGCACCTACCTCGGCGTTGTCCACATCCCTGACGGCACGATCGTGCAGTGGCTCAGCGATCCACCCCCATGGATCGACTGCACCCGTTCTCCTGATCAACTCCTCCCTCCCGAAGACCACGCACGGCTCGCCGCCGCGGTTGCACCGGATGAAGGCGTGGTGCGAGTCATCAATCCCGACAGCAGCTATACACCGACCAAGATCGTCCTGTCGCCCTACCGTGGCTGCGGCAACAACCGGCTCGCCATCGGCCAGTTCCTCCGCGCCGACGAAGAGGCCGGCCCCAAACGCCCACATGGCCGCACCGGAGTCGTTCGAGACCGCGCCCGTACGCCTGCGAAGCCGCCTGACGACGGCAATGCAGACGCGGCCGCGCGGCCGCCGAGGGCGCAGGGCGACGCACTCGAGCCACCGCCGGCGGGACGCGAACGTCTGCACACCCTTGCAGAGGTCCCCACGATCCTGCGAGTCAGCCGCACGACGGTGTTCGAACTGCTCACGTCCGGCGCTCTGGCGAGTATCCGAATCGGTACTCGGCGATTCGTCACCGATAGCCAAATCGATGACTACCTGTCCGGGTTAATGAAGCAGCAATAGCGAATCTGTAGCAAACATTTTGGTATTGACGAGCCGCTGGACGACGGTCTTTCCTCTCATCCGGGGGCCGAATGAAAGGAATAGCAAACACATGGCAAGACAACAACTGCCACCGCAGATCAACAAGATCAGCCTGGCAAGCGGCAAGATCCGCTACGAGTTGATCGTGGACGTCGGCAAACACCCGACTTCAGGCAAACGCGCTCAGTTCAGGAAGCGCTACAAGACCGAGGACGAGGCGAAAGCCAAGCTGGCCGAACTCGGCCATGAGGTGGACAAAGGCGTCTATGTGCCGCAATCCGACCTGACGGTGGAGACGGCATGCGCCGAATGGCTTGCCGGTAAGCGGATCCGCAGGACGACCCACGCGGCCTATACCTACGCGCTGCAGCCGCTGCGAGACCGACATGGCTCGCTCCCCGTGCAGAAACTGAACAAGAAGCACCTCGACGACCTCGTGACCGACCTCATCGCAGGTATGGCGGCCACAGAGAAAGGAATGGCAGCCACCGGGAGCGGAGACCGCGACCGCGACCCATGGGGTCCGCAGACCGTGAACCCCATGCTGCGGCACATCGAATCGGTCCTGGATTCGCTGGTCGCCGAAGGCAAGCTGGTACGCAACGTCGCCTCCCTCGTCGACCGCATGGCAGGCACCAAGTTCAATTCGAAGACCTTCACCCAGGCCCAGATGCGAACACTGCTGGACACCGCCGACCGTGATCGCAACGGCCACGCCTGGCACCTCGCCCTGATGGGTCTGCGGCGCGGCGAGATCGGCGGTCTCCGATGGTGCGACGTCGATCTGCAGGCACGCACGCTGACGATCGCCAACAACCTGGTCAGCGCAGGTGGCGAGGCCACCGAGTGGCTGCCGAAGACGGAGCGCTCGGCCCGGACGCTACCGCTGACCGACACCTTGGTCCGGGTACTCGAGAAGGCCCATACAAGACAGCACGCCGAGAAACTGGCGCTCGGTAACGCCTACGGGCCCGGTACGCATGTCGTGTGTGACCCGGCCGGACGCTCATATCACCCCGACACCCTGACCGACTACTGGATCGACATGTGCCATACGGCCGGTGTACCGCGCATACGCCTGCACGATGCGCGCCACACCTGCGGAACTCTCATGCACCTGCAGAAGGTACCGACCGCGGTCATCTCCGAATGGCTGGGCCACACCGACAGCGCCTTCACGATGCGGCGCTACGTTCACTCACAGGACGATGCCTTGCGGGCCGCCGCGAAGACCTGGAACACAGTTGTGACAACCCGTGACAACTCACAGAGTCAAAGCCGTAGGAGGAAGCGCTGCAATGGACGCAAAACCGCAGGTTAAACGGTGTTTTCGTGGTGGTCCCAGCTGGTTTCGAACCAGCGACCTCTCGCGTGTGAGGCGAGCGCTCTCCCGCTGAGCTATGGGACCGAGACTTGCGAGTGTTCATCGAGGGCCTGTGGGCTCCGTTCCGAACGAGAAGGAACTTTAACACGCACCACCCGTGCCACACCAAATCGCGGTTCTACCTGCCGATTCGGAGTGTTGCGCCATGGGAGGCGGGGCGGGGGTGCGGCGGCGGGGTGCGGGAGCTGTGCGGGATGGCGGCGTTACGCCGAGGGCCTGCGGAACCACAGCCTTGTAATTCCGATTTACCCGCTTCTACCAGCGGATTTGTTGCTGACGCAGATCGTGGGCTAATGTTCACTCTCGCAACCGGATGGCACGCAAGAGCCACACGGACGCAGCTTGTACAGTACAGTGCATGCGGATGTAGCGCAGCTGGTAGCGCATCACCTTGCCAAGGTGAGGGTCGCGGGTTCGAATCCCGTCATCCGCTCGAAGGCCAACCCGGCCTTGGTTGGCGGTGTGGCCGAGTGGTGAGGCAACGGCCTGCAAAGCCGTGCACACGGGTTCGATTCCCGTCGCCGCCTCTAAGTTAGAGGCATCCACGCGCGATTAGCTCAGCGGGAGAGCGCTTCCCTGACACGGAAGAGGTCACTGGTTCAATCCCAGTATCGCGCACCATAGGCACAGAAAAGGCCCGGTAACCCCGGGCCTTTTCTGCATTCTCAGGTGGCGAGTTCCACGCTCAGGATCCGGTCCAGGGCCCGCGAGCCCGATTCGGTGAGCTGCAGTGCTCGACGGGATTTGTGCCGCTCTACCCAACCTGCCGATTCCATGCGGGTCAGAACTGCGGCTCCGAGGGCGCCGCTGAGATGGTGGCGTTGTTCGCTCCAGTCGACGCAGAAGCGCAGCAAGGGGCGGCGCTGCTGGCGAGCGACGGTCAAGTCGACGCCCAACGCGGCGAATATCGGTTCGGCGGCGGGGCCCAATTCGTAGGGGTGATCGTGGACGGGGGCCGAGAGGCGGTCGCCCTCGGCGCGCTCGATACCGGATATGCCGTCGGTGCGAACCAGGGCGGCGTGGTCCAGCAGCGCCTCGGTGACCGCGACACCCAGACGACCGGCGAGATGGTCGTAGCAGCTGCGGGCACGGCGCAGCGCCGCGGCACGCGTGGATTCCCGCAGCGAACGTACCGGGCGGGTCGGCGCGAGCGCGGCCAGCGCCTCGAGCGCGGCGCCCACCTGCGGATTCGCCAGCCGGTAGTAACGGTGGCGACCTGAACGCTCCACGCTCAGCAGCCGGGCCGTCACCAGGCGCGAAAGATGTTCGCTCGCAGTCGAGGCCGCCACACCCGCCTCCGCTGCCAGCACCGATGCCGGCAGCGCACGACCGTCGGCCAGGGCGATCATGATCCGCGCCCGCGTCGCATCGGCCAGCAGCGATCCGATCTCCGCGACATCGGCATATCCGTACAGGGGCCGCACATCCGTCATAGGACAAGTGTGCCGCGGGAACACTTCGGTACACACCGAAATATGCGCGCCCCTACCACCAGACGAGCGTGGTGGACACCGGCGGGCAGTATGCACGCTCAGGGTTGTTGCGGTTTTTCCAGCAGGTCGGTTGCCGAGCGGCGGATCTTATCGAGCGCCGTGAGCAGACATCCACGTTCGGCCTCGGTGAGATCGGCAGTGACGAGGCTCTCCAGCGATGCCCGATGGGCCTCGATCGAGTCTCGTAGGTCCCACCCTTTGTCGGTGAGCCATAGTCGCACGAGCCGGTTGTCGTTCGTGTCGCGGCCTCGCGTCAGCAGGCCTGTCGCGGTCATACGATTGGCCATCTTGACGATCGTCGGAGTTGTGACATTGAGCGCGGCGGCGACTTCACCCGGCGTCCGGCCGTCGTGGTCCCACAACACGGCAAGCACCAGGTCCTGACCCGGATACAGCCCGTATTGGCGCACATTGCGCTCGACGAGCGCCCGCAGGAGCTTCGAGGTCCGGCTGTGCAGATCGAGGAACTCGGGCATCAAACCTCCTGAACTGCGGCGAAACCATCGCGAGAAGTACCACTTGCGGACTAATCGTTAGCCGTCTACCGTTCGAACGGTAGACGGCTAACGATTGGAGTAATGATGATACTTGTTACCGGAGCAACCGGGAACATCGGTCGCGAACTGGTAGGCGAACTCGACGCCAAGGATGTCGAGTTCCGCATTTTCGTCCGCGATCCACGGCGCGCGGCCGGCCTGCCGGAGCAAGCCCACCGAGCGGTCGGCGACCTGGACGACGCGAGCACCTACGCACCCGCGCTCGAGGGTGTCGACCGACTGTTCCTGCTCGTCCCGGGAGTCGGCATCGATCACACCCGCGACATGGTCGCGGCGGCGCGAGCGGCCGGGGTCGGCCGGATCGTGCTGGTGTCGTCGTACGCCGTCATGGGTGATCCGGTGCCCGCGATGGGTCGGTGGCACCACGAACGCGAGACGATCGTCCGAGACTCGGGCATCCCGTACACGATTCTGCGACCGGGTGGCTTGATGGCGAACGCTCTGGAATGGGCCCCGGCCATCCGCGCCGGCGATGCCGTCGACGACCCCACCGGTCCCGGACGTTACGCGCCGGTCGATCCGGCCGACGTCGCCGCGGTCGCCGCCGTCGTTCTCACCGAAGACGGCCATGAGGGCAAGGAGTACTACCTCACCGGAGATGAAATGTTGACGATCGCCGAGCAGGTTGCGGTGCTCGGGGCTGCGATCGGCCGTGACGTCGAGGTCGGCGAAGCCGCCACACCCGAGCAAGCGGTCGCATCCCGCTATCCGAACGGCGCTCCCCCCGCTCTGGCTGCGGCAATCCTCGAAGGATTCACGCTGATGCGCCAAGACACGACCGGATTCCGCACCGACACCGTGGAACACATTCTTCGACGCCGCCCCCACACTTTCCACGCCTGGTGCACCCGCAACATCGACGCGTTCCAGATGAAACGATGACCGAGACGATTGCGCTCAAAATCAGTGCGCCGCGCCGTCTACCTCCACATGAAGCTAACAGTTCAGACGTTCCTGACCCTCGACGGCGTGATGCAGGCCCCCGGCGGACCCGAGGAAGATCCCAGCGACGCCTTCACCCACGGCGGGTGGCAGGCCCCGTTCCCTGACCAGGCCATCGGCAAGTTCCTCACCGAGCTCAACAGCCACGCCGGCGCATTCCTGCTCGGTCGCAGAACGTTCGATATCTTCCGCAACTACTGGCCTGACCAGACCGACCCTGACGATCCCCTTGCCACGGCGCTCAACTCGCTGCCCAAATACGTCGTGTCCGACTCGCTCAGCAAGGCCGATGCCACGTGGCGCGGCGAGTACCCCGACACCGCTCGCCTCCTGACCGGCGACGTCGTCGCGGCGGTGCGCGCACTGAAGGACGAACCCGGCGACGAGCTGCAGGTCTGGGGAAGCAGCCAGCTGCTCCAGACACTGTTGCGGCATGAGCTCGTCGACCGCTTCCGACTGATGACGTATCCGGTGGTGCTCGGCTCCGGTCGCCGCCTGTTCAACGACGGTATGCTCCCAGCGACCATGCGCCCTGTCGACCTCACCGTGACCGATCTCGGCATCGTCCTTGGCACCTACGAACCAAAGGGCCCGGTCCTCCACGGTCAGATGTAATCGGCTGCGGATGCGTGAGCGGGATGCTGAGGTCCCTCGCGAACTATGGGCGGGCCGGCTGACCGGCCGCGTTGACCCACGAACCATCGCCCCTCGCCGATGTTTCGGCTCGGACCGAAGCTTTTCCGGGAAACACTGTCCTCATGAGTATTTCGAGTCTCACGGCCGCGGATACGCACCGGGTGCGGCCCGGGCGGGTGCTGGGCGTGATGTGCGCCGGGATGTTTCTGGTGCTGCTGGATGTCACGGTCGTCAATGTCGCGTTGCCGAGTATCGGGCACGGGTTGCGGTCGGATGTGTCGATGCTGCAGTGGGTGGTCGACGGGTATGTGGTGGCGATCGCGGGGCTGCTGCTGGCGGGCGGAACCCTCGGCGATCGCATCGGGCATCGACGGGTACTGATCACCGGATTCGCGATATTCGGTGTGGCGTCGCTGGTGTGCGCGACCGCCCCGGATATCGGGGTGCTGGTCGGGGCGCGGGTGGTGCAGGGCGCGGGCGGTGCGCTGCTGCTGCCCAGCACGATGGCGGTCATCGTCGAGACATTCCCGGACCGCGCCGCGCAGGCCCGGGCGCTGGGCACGTGGGCGGCGATCTCGTCGCTGGCGCTGCCGGCGGGGCCGCTGGTGGGCGGGGCGCTGACCGGCTGGTTCGGGTGGCGGCCGGTGTTCTGGATCAACGTGCCGCTGACCGTGCTCACCATCGTGGCCACGCTGCGGACGGTGCCGGACCGGCCCGGGGACCGCAGCAGGCGGCTGGATGTGGCCGGGCTGGCCGGATTCGTGGTCGGCCTGGGCGGGCTGGTGTTCACCGTCATCTCGATCGGCCACCACTCCGGGGCTCCGGTGATCACCGCGTCGGCGGCGGTGACCGTGGCGGCGCTGGCCACCGCGCTGCTCTCGGCCGCGCGCAGCACACATCCGGTGCTGCCGCTTGATCTGTTGCGCCGCAAGGATTTCCTGAGCCCCAACATCGTCGCGCTGACCATGAATCTGATCTTCAACGGGCTGTTGTTCGTCACCACCCTGTACCTGCAGGACGTGCTGGGTTATTCGCCGCTCGCCTCCGGACTGTCGGTGCTGCCTCTGGCGGTGCCGCTGGTGTTGCTCGCGCCGGTCGCGGGCCGGATCACCGCGGCGCGCGGCCCGCGCGCCGCGGTCACCATCGGCTGCGCGATCGCCATCGTCGGATCGCTGGCGCTGACCCAGCTGCATGCCGCGGGCGGAATCGGCTGGCTGCTGGCCGGATTCGGGCTGCTCGGCTGCGGATCCGGGCTGATCACCGCGTCCGTGGTGGCCGCGGTGGTGCGGGCGACCCCGGCCGACCGCGCCGGTCTGGCGACCGGCACCTCCAATACCGCGCGCCAGCTCGGAACCGCCTGCGGTGTGGCCATCTTCGGCGCGGTAGCGGGCTCCCCCACCGGCCCGCACTTCGTCGGCTCCCTGCATCTGCTCGCACTCGCGACCGCGGCGGCGTGGGCGGGTGCGCTGGTCCTGACCCGCTTCGGCGTCGCCTCCGGCCCGCACCACTCCACCCGCGATACCCTATTCGAACGAACGGGCGAAAGCGGGCGGAACTGGTGACGACGAGCGGGATCACGGACGGGCATACCGGCCTGCCCAGGGACCTTCGCGACGACCTTCACGACGCGGTCACCGTCGACCTCGAGGAGATCGACGAGACGCTATCGGCGATGGTCGGCGAGCAGGCGCTGGACCGCCCCCGCGACGGTGAGCTGATGACCCAGCGCCTGGGCCTGGACGGCGAACGGCCGGAGACCCTGACGCTGCTCGGGGCGCGGTACGAGCTCTCACGAGATCGCATGCGCCAGTTATACACCCGCGCGGCCGGGCAGATGGTGCGGCGCGTGCAGGCCACCGGATATCCCGATCCCGCGGTCTTCGCCGCCCGCTATCCGGTCGGCTGGGGCGACGAACGGCTGGTGCGGATGCTGCTCACCGAAATCTATGCCACCGACGCCGATATCGCCGCCCAGGACCTGGCCTATCTGCGGCTGCGGCTGGCCGGGCACGCCCTGCAGGACGCCAAACGCATGGCGGGCTTCGTCTTTCAGCGCATCGCCGGCTGGCAGCAGCGCGGCCGCTGGCATCCGACCAACGCGAGGGCCGCGGAATCGGAGACGGGACAGCTGATTCCGCTGCTGCGCCGGGTCGAATGGGCCACCGGGGGACCGGCCCCGCTCCCGGAGTTCCCGCTCACCACGGTCGACTCCGACGACGATGCCCGCGCCCGCATCTTCTCCGGCACGCTGTCCCGGGAAACGAGTTTCGATACCGCACTGGAGGCACGGCTGCTCCGGATGCTGGACGAGAGCGATCAGGTCACCGCCTACACCGAGCGCCCCGCGGCCGTGGACTACCGCCTCGACGGCGTCGAACGGGTTCACTACCCCACCGTCGCCGCCCGGCTCGCCGATGGGCGCGCAGTGCAGATCGATGTGGTCCCGCTGGCGCGAATCGCAGTGCACGGCAACCGGATCAAGCTCGCCGCCGCCCGTGCCGCGGCACACGAGCGCGGCTGGGGGCATCTGGTATTCACCGGCAGCCGCACGGGCGAGCCGGATCTGCGCGAGCACACCGTACCGGCCCGGCACGAGAACACCCTGCGTGACCGGCTCGCCGAGGGACCGCTGGGCTGGGCCGAATTCCGCCGCTACGCCACCGAAGCCGGCATCGGGGTCACGGATCTGGCCGCGATGGTGCTGCGGCACGACTGGCGCTGGGAGCGCGGGCCGTTCCGGCTGATCAGCGCAGGATCATCGCCGACCCGACGACGGCCACGATGATCAGCAGGGCGAAACAGGTGATCAACTGCCAGTGCGTCAGCGCCTGACGCTGCCGGGCGACGGTGAGCCGCAGCGTGGCATCGATCCGGCCGTGCTCGGAGATCGTGCGCCGGGCGGCGTCCAGGTCGTCGGCGATCTGCTCGGAGCGTTCGAGCCGGTGCAGCAGCTTATGCACCTGTTTGGCCTTCTCGCGGGTTACCTTGCGGGCCAAGGCCAGGGCGGTGCGCTGATTCATCAGTTCCTGGCGCTGCTGTGCGATCATCGCCGCCTGCAGCCTGGTGTGCTGTTCCCACGTACCCACCGACGCCCAACCTCCCGTGATCTCGTCGCGCCAGCCGAAGGCGAGCGCCCCGGTGACCCACTCCTGCATGACATCGCGCACCGTCCACGCCCGCTCGCACGGCACCGCCGCCCCGGTCGGCCCGGTCGCGAGCAGGCCCGAGACCACCCGGTACTCGCATCCGGCCGCTGCGAAGTCGTCGACGGCCACCGCGGACAGGTGCGCCACCCAGAATCCGGGCGGGCACAGCCACAGCACCTCGTCCACACCCACCGCGCGCAGCCGCGCGGTGCGCTCTGCGGCCTGCGCCATATCGACCGGCGCGCTGCGCACCTCGATGGCACACAGCCGAGTTCCATTGCGCCACACCAGACTCGGTGTCTGCGCGCCGAGCGACTTGTCGACCTCAGCGTCGTCGGCGCCGCCGGCCAGTAACCGGCCGCGCAGCCAGTATTTGAACCGCTGCACATCCCAGTGACAGTTCCCGCATCCCGGTTCGCGACAGCGCTCCCCCGGTTGGTGTCCGCGCGGATTGGGTTCCACCACGGGTAGATTCACCGACTCCGGTGGGGGCAGTACCGTCGCTTGCGCGCGTCCGAGACCAACCTGCTTACTCACACGACTCACCACCCAAACACCGTGCACCGGCGGCCCATGCGGACCGTCACCCTCCAGAGTGCCGTAAACATCGGGGTCCTTCACGGGAACGTGCCTACTTTTGTTATGCAACCGGGAGCCGCACGTGATCATAGGCCCGGGCACGACACCGCACTGTCTCGAATCGGCCACCGAGACCCGCTGCCGACAGCGGAGGATTCGGCTACTCTTCGCAGATGGTTCCGATCGGATACACCCCTGTATCGACGCAGCTCCGCACCGCGCGCGTGGCCAATTCCGTCGCGTTCGGGCTGCAGGGGTTCTTCCTGTCCGTGGTTCTCACCGAATTGCCGCAAATACAGACCAAGTTCGGCCTCGGCGACACCCTGATCCTGGTCGCCGTCGTGGGCATCACCCTGCTCGCCGCCGTGGGCAGCATCATCGCCGAACAGCTGGCCGTGCGCTGGTCGAGCCGGGTGTCGCTGCGGATCGGGCTGGGCTTGATCGCGGTCACGGGCACGGTGACGGCGCTCGCACCGAATGCGGCGGTGGTGTTCCCCGCGCTGGGCGTGTACGGAGTCGCGGTCGGCATCGTCGACGCCAGCACCAATATGCAGGCGGTTTTCATCCAGCACGGATACGGGCGGTTCGTGCTGTCCTCGTTCTATGCGGCCTGGAGTGCGGGCTCGATCCTGGGCGCGCTGCTGGTCGCGGGGTGTGAGAAGGTCCACATCACGCTGTCCGAGGCGGTATTCGCCGCCGCGATGGTGGTGCTGGTCGCCGGGCTGACTGTGGGCCCGCGGCTGCTGGGCACCAGCCAGGCGGAGCTGGACACCGAGCTCGACGACGGCCCGGCAGCGGCCGGACCTACCGCGGAGCGGGCCGCCGAAATCGTCCCGGTGCGTATATATCTGGCCTTCGGCATCGCGATGGCGGTGATGTTCGCGATCGATCAGGCCAATAACAACTGGTCGACGCTGTACATGAAGAACACGCTGCTGGCGTCCTCGGCGACGGCCGCACTGTCGCTGGCCGCCTATCAGGGCGCCGCGCTGGTCACCAGGCTCACCGGCGACCTGTGGGTGCGGCGGTTCGGGGCGCGCGCGGTCGTGCGCACGGCGGCGGCGATCGGCGTGGTCGGCCTGGTGATCGTGGTGAGCGCACCCGGTCCGATCCCGGCGCTGGCCGGATTCCTGATCATCGGACTCGGGGTACCGGTGGTGGCGCCGTTGTGTTTCAGCGAGGTGGGCCGCCTGACCGCCGGGCGCGGGCTCGATTCGGTCATCGCCCGGCTCAATCTGTTCAACTACGCCGGGGCGCTGGTCGGCGGCGCGGTGGTGGGCGCGGTGTCGGACGTGTCGACGATGCGGATCGGCTTCGTGCTGCCGCTGATATTCGCCGCGTCGCTGATCCTGCTGGCCCGGTATTTCCATCCCCGCGCCACGGCGCGAGACGGCGCCGACACCGCCTGAGGCCGCGGCGACCTCTCCGCGGCCGGCTACCTACTGCACCAGCGTCGGTGCCGTCTGCTTCCTGGCGGTGATCCGGATTCCGGGTTCACCGGTAATGCGTTCGACCGTCGCACCGGTGAGGGGCAGATCGGTGAGCAGCCCGCGACCATCGTCCAGATCGATACCGTATCCGGCGATATAGGTGCGAAAGAACGGCAGGCACATCCGGGCAATCGGCCGCGGCAGCTTCCAGCGGTCGACGAATACGCGCGCATCGTCGAAGGTGCAGCCGCGATCGGCCTCGATGATCAGCAGCAGTCCACCCGGGCGCAGCACCCGCAGCATCTCGGTCAGCCCGAGGCGCTGATCGGGCCAATGCTTGATCGACCCCGAACTGACCACCGCATCGAACGCGTCGTCCGCGAACGGCAGATCCATCGCCGACCCCTGCCGGAATCCGATGCGGTTGCCCAGCACCGCCCCCCGTCGGCGCGCACGCCGAACCTGTTGCGGTGCCAGGTCGATGCCGGTCAGCCGCAGCCGGGGCCCGGCGGCGGCCAGTCCGACCGCCAGCTGCCCGCCGCCGCATCCGACGTCCAAAACTTCGGCTTGGTCGTCGATTTCGGCGATGATGTCCTGGAAGAGCGTGGGGGTCATATCCCGGACCGCATCGGAGATGAAGGTGTCGTAGAACCACGAATCGAGCGGGTTGTAGCGCTGTGTCTTATCCAGCAGGACGGTCATCGTATTTTCCTATACTCGGGTGGCGAAACGAAGGCGGCTGCGGAGTGTGGACGGTTCGGTCTGCGCGATGATGGCCTCCTGCACCCGTTCCCGGCTGGTGCGCACGACGTCCATCGCCTCCTTCACCGCCACGTCGATCTCCATCACGGTCGGGATGTGGAGGGCTTTGACGATCGCCTCCAGCCGCTGCTCGGGGGTGCCGCGCACGGTCATCACGGGCAAGCCGAGCTCGCTGATGGCATGCACCAGCTGGGTATCGGAGATGCGGCGGTAGCGCTCGTCGACCGGGCGGTGCCCGTCTGGATCCATGGGCAGCTCCACCGGCAGGTGGAAGAAGATGTCGTAGCCCTTGCGGGCGCGCTGGCACGCCATCTCGCCGTAGGCGTTGATATAGCGGCGGAAGAACGGGCGGCCGGGCAGCGTCAGGGTGTTCTTGACGACCTTGTGCCACCGCGTTGACCCCGGATTGGGCCCGGTGATCAGCCGGGTCTTGCCATAGATCCACTCGTTGAGCACCGAACCGTCGGCGATGAATCCGCGCCCCTGGGCCTCCAGCACCGATTCGGCCGCGATCCGCAGCTCCAGGCGGCGAAAGCCAAGGGCCATCAGCTCGGTGCTGCTCAGATCCTGAAAGCGCATGCCCGGGAAGAATTCGGTGACCACCTCCCGCGCCGAGGACGCATCGACCCGGGGAATCCCGGTCAGCAGCGAGAGCGCGGTCGAGGTGGTGGTCTTACCGGTGGAGTACGTTCCGGAGATGACGATGCGTCGATAGTCATGGTCTGACATGGGATACCTCTTCTGGGAGAATGTATTTCGCGCAGATCAGGCGGGAAGCCTGTGGGCCAGGTCGTATCTGATCTCGCAGTCGGCGAACTCCGCTTCCCACGTGGAGATCCGCCACGGCCCGCCGCCGAAGGTGAGCACCATCGAGCGCACCATCCGAGTGGCCGCGGTCGTCGGGATCGACGCGGGCGGGGTGGCCGCCCGCGCCGTCATCCGGCGCATCCACAGCGTTTCGCTGTCGCGCCGGGCGATGTTGTCGAGCTGGTACAGCAGAACCTGGGACAGCTGGGCCAGGATCACGGTCGTGTCGACGAGACAGGCGCAGGGCTGATACGCGTCGGCGACGCCCACCAGACCCGTCGGCGATTCGGTTTCGGTGAGTTGGATTGCGGCGGCCACGGTGCCGATATCCTCGGTGACAACGAGATCGCGCAGGTACTGGCCGCGCTGATACACCGGGCCGTCGTAGTATCCGCCCCCGTGCTCGTGCACCGTCCGTAACTCACGCGAGCACGGGCGCGGCGCATTGGGGAGAGCGACGGTGGCCTCCAGCGTCATCGAGCTGCCCAGCGCGCCGGTCAGGGTGAGCGAGGCGTCCGACATCTCGGTGACGGTGACGGTGATCGGGAATTCGTCGAGCGATTCGGTGGCGGTGGTGCCGCTGCTGAATTGCACGTACGGCATCCAGCAGCGCGTGATCTCCGCCTCGGTAAGCCCGCAGCACTCCCGCAACAGGACCGCCAGCAGGCGGTACCCGAAGATCGCGCAGTCGATGCTGCTCAGATGCGGTTCCAGCACCCGGGTGCTCTTGCGCGACCAGTCCAGCGGATATGCCACCCCCGCCACCGCGGACAGGTGTGGTCGTCCCTGCGCGTCGCCGCCCAGGGTGATATCGAAGATCCGGTGGTCGATGCGCTTATAACCCTCGCCGAAGAATCGGCCGGCCCGGTCCCCGAGCACGGCATCGATATCGGGATAGGCGATCAGATCGATGGACATGGTCTCTCTCCTGCATCAGGCCGCCGCGGGCTCGTCGCCGAGATCGGCGACCTCCCCGACGACCTTGGTGGCGATGCCGCGCAGCGATAGCCCGCGGCTGAGTTCGAGCGCGGAAATCTTTACCTCCAAGGCCTTTTCGGTGCGTGCCCCGAATTCCATCGCCATCAGCGAGTCCAGGCCCAGGTTGGTCACCGGCACGTCGACGTCCACGGCATCGGCCTGCACCCCGAGCACGGTGGCGAGCTGCCCGGCCAGCTGACGGGCGACGTAGTCCGGGCGCTCCGCGCTGGGCAGGGCGAGCAGTGTGGTCCGCAGCGACCCGCCGGATTCGCCGCCGACCCCGGCGTCGGCGAGCAGCTGCGCGAACCTGCGGGTGCCGATCGTGAGCCGCATGCCACGCGACCAGCTGGCCCAGTCGACATCGGCGACCGACACCTGAGAGGCGTTCAGCGCCAGGCATTCCCGCAGCAACGCGGTGGCTCGATCCATATCGGTGGACCGGAACCCGAGCGCACGCACGTATTCGGCCAGGGCGTGGGTGCTGTCGGCCATACCGCCGCCGCTCATGAACCCCCAGTTCACCGAGAGCACCGGCAGACCCCGCCCGCGCCGGCTCGCGGCGAGGGCGTCGAGCGCGGCATTGGCCGCGGCGTAACCGATCTGGAGTGTGATGCAGCCCAGCGCGCTGATCGACGAGTACAGCACGAACAGCTCCGGTTCCGCGCCCGTCTCGACCAGGGCCCGGTCCAGATGCTGCGCGCCACGCACTTTCGCGAACAGCGCGGCCAGTGATTCCCGGGTGATATCCGGGATGGGCAGGTTGTCGACCACCCCCGCCGCATGGAAGATTCCGCGCAGCGGCGCGTCCGCGGTGATACGGCGCACCAGAGCGAGCGTCGCATCGTAGTCGGCGATATCGAGCCGCTCGACGACGACCTCCACTCCAGCAGCGGCGAATTCGTCCAGCTGAGCCCGCGCCTGCTGGGTGCTGGGGCCGCCGCGGCCGGCCAGTACCAGGCGGCGCGCGCCCTCGCGCACCAGCCAGCGGGCGGTGGCCATGCCGAAGGCGCCGAAACCACCCGTCACCAGGTAGGCGCCCGCCGGATCGATCCGCGGATGGGCCAACGCCGGTCGCACCCGGGCGGGCTCCTCCCGCAGGTCGATCACGATCCGCCCGATCTGGGCGCCGCGGGCGACCGCCTCGAACGCCTCGGTCACCCGGTCGGGTTCGAAGGCGGTGTAGGGCAGATAGCGGTAGACGCCCTGCGCAAGCCGCTCCTGGGCGATCCGCAGCGGCCCCCGCACCATCTCCGGATCGCGGGCCATCGCGCGGTCCATATCGATGGAGAAGAAGGCGAGGTTCCGGTCGAACGGCGCCAGCTCGATGACGCCGCCACCGTAGATGTCGGCCTTGCCGATATCGATGATGCGGCCGAATTCCGCTGCGACCCGGAAGTTCTGGCGCAGCACCTCCCCCGGCGCGGAGCTGTAGACCACATCGACGCCGTGACCGCCGGTCAGCCGGGCGATCTCGTCCACGAATCCGGCCGACCGCGAGTCGAGCACCTCGTGCGCGCCGAAATTGCGAACCAGCTCGCGACGTTCGGCGGTACCCGCGGTCGCGATCACCCGGGCGCCGATATGCCGGGCCACCTCCACCGCGGCCATGCCCATGCCCCCGGCGGCGCCGTGTATGAGTACCGTCTCACCCGGCCGCAGTCGGGCCAGCTCGCGCAGCCCGTATTCCGCCGTCAGATAGGGCAATCCGGAGCCGCAGGTGAGCGGGTCGTACTCCGGGCCCACCGAATGCGGCAGGCTCGCACCGGCATCGGGGCGGATGGTCAGGTAGTTGTGCAGGATCCCGCGCTCGCACACCGTCATCCGGTCCCCGACGGCGACCTCGATGACGCCGGGGCCAACCCGGACCACGATCCCGGTACCCTCCATGCCGACGGTCATCCCGAAATACGTTTCTCCGAGCTCCTTCTCGGTGAGCACGCCCATGACCTTCATGGCGTCCTTGTAGTTGAGCCCGATCGCCTCCATCCGGATCTCGACCTCACCCGGCCCCGGCTCGACGCGTTCGGTCCGGCGCAGCGCCAGATCCGACAGCAGCCGGGTGTGGGGGATCTCGATCGCGTAGGCATGCTCCGGGCCAGGCAGCGGGCGCGGCTCATCGCGGCGCTCGAGATGCTCGCCCAGCGTCTGCGCCAGCCGCACCGCCCAGCAGCCGGTACCCCGCACGGCAATCTCGTCCTCGGCGTCGCCGGCGAAAATGGTTGCGGCGGCATCGGAGTCGAACTCACCGTCGAGATCCCGCAGCCGCCACCCGAGGCTGGGCTGCTCGTTGCGCAGCGCGCGGCGGGCGCCCACGAGGGCCCCGTGCCCGAGCCGGACACCGATATCCTCGGGCGTGCACAGCGCATGCTCGGTGACGACCACCCCCTCGACGTGCACCGCAGGATCGGTCGCGGTCCGCTCTTCGACGGCGTGCGCGATCCGCACCAGGCAGTACACGTTGTCGGCATCGCCGGTCTCGGCACCGAATACCGCCACGATCCGCACCCGCGGCCCGGCCTCGCCCAGCGCGTCCCGCAGCCGCTCGTCGATATCTGCCGCGGCCGGATCCTCGATCACCACCCTGGAAATCTCACGCCCGGCCAGCAGCCGAGCGGCCCGTTCCGCCGCACCCACACCCACGCACACCGCCACGGTGGTCTCGTCGGCGGCAGGCTCGGCGACCGGCAGGTCGATGCGATCCCAGACCGGTTCGAAGAACACGTTGTCCAGCTGGCCGGTGATCTCCGGGGCCGCGGCGACGGGCCGGAATTCCACCCCGATCAGGCGCAGCGCCACCGTTCCCGCGTCATCGACGATGGCGATATCCGCCCGCAGCGACGCACCGGCACACCGGGTCACCACCACCCGCGGCCGCCGCGGCAGCGCACCGAGCCACCGCACGCCCGCGATGGCGGCGGGCACCATCGCACCGCCGCCGGGACTCGCGACCAGCGTCGCCACGCACTGCAGGGCGGCGTCGACGACCGCGGGATGCACCAGATGCGGATGCGGTGCGGCATCGGATTCGGTGGTCAGCGAGGCGAGGACCGCGTCGCGGCCGACGACCGCGGACACGATGCGCCGGAATGCGGGCCCATAGGCGAGTCCGCGCGCGGCCAGGCCGCGATACAGCTCCGCACCCGCGACCACCGTCGCATCCGGCGGCGCGGCAAGGGGTTCGGTGGCGGCAGCGAATTCGGCATCGATCACCCGGCCCCGGGCGTTCAGGGTCCACTGCTGCGCGGTGGACGCGTGGGAGTGAATCGTGAAGCGACCGCTGTCCTCGTCGAGGCGCACGCGCAGCACCGGCACGTCGTGCTCGTCGATCACCAGCGGCGCAACGAATTCCACCGATTCCAGCCCGAGGCTGGCGCGTCCGGTGCGCGCAACACCGGCGCTCAGCGCGGCGTCGAGGTAGGCCGCGCCGGGCAGCACCACGTAGTCCTCCACCACATGATCGCGCAGCCACGGCAGGCGCGAGACCGACAGCTGCACTTCCCATTCCGAGCTCACGCCTGGCACCGGATCGCCGAGCATCGCGTAACCGCCCGGTGTGCCGAGGCGGTCGGCGAGGGTTACCGGTTCGTCGTGCCACACCCGCTTGCGCTGCCACGGATAGGAGGGCAGGTCCAGATGCTCGGTGGCCCCGCCGGTGCGCCCCGGAATCGCCGAACCGTCCACCGCGCCCGCGATATACAGATCCGCGACGGCCCGCAGCACGTTGCGCCGATCGCGCAGGTCCCTCGACAGCGTGCTCGCCGCCGCACCGATCACCCCGCGCTGCACGAACAGTTCGCGAATATTGCCGGACAGCACCGGATGCGGGCCGACCTCGAGGAACACCCGGTGTCCGGCGTCGATGAGCGCACCGATCGTGTCGGCGAAGTGCACGGGTTCGCGCACGTTGCGGCACCAGTAGTCCCCGGTCCAGATATCGCCGCTCACCGCGCCGCCGGTCACCGTGGAGTAGGTGGTGAGCGCGGCCTCGCCCGGCGCCAGGTCCGTCAGCGCGTCACGCAGCGGGTCGAGGATCGGATCCATCAGGTGACTGTGATAGGGCACCTCGACACGCAGTGCGCGGGCAAAGGTACCGGTCGTGGCCAGCAGATCCCGCAGCATCTCCAGATCCGCGCTGTCCCCGGCCAGGGTGACCGCGCCCGGGCTGTTGACCGCGGCGATCGAGATGCCCTCGGTCCCGGACAGCAGGGTGCGCGCGTCGGCCTCGGACATCCCCACCGCGAGCATCCCCCCGGTGCCCGCCGTCGTCGCCTGCAACCGCGACCGGTGGTAACTGACGGTCACCGCATCGCGCAGCGACAGGGCACCGGAGATGTAGGCCGCGGCCACCTCCCCGACGCTGTGGCCTACCACCGCCGCCGGGCGGATCCCGTATTCGGCCAGCTCCGCGGTCAGCGCCACCTGCAGCAGGAAGTTCGCCGGCTGCGCGTATTCGGTGCGCGCAATCATCGAATCCGGCTCGTCGGCAAGCATTTCCGCGAGAATCGACCAGCCGGACACCGCGGCGAATGCGCGGTCGACCACCCGCGCCACCCGCGCGAAGGCGCCGTCGGTGGTGAGCAGTTCGCGCGCCATCCCCCACCACTGCGGTCCCATGCCGCTGAAGACGAAGACCGGCTCGACGACGCCCTCGCCGATGATCCGCGCCGGCGCCCGCCCCTCACCGGCGGCGTACGCGCTCAGCTGAGCGTGCAGATCCTCGGCGTCGTCGTAGGCGAAGCCCGCACGCAGCGGATGATGCGCCCGGCGGGTCCACGCCGCCGCGGTCACCGCGGCGGCGGGAGCATGATCGAGGGTCTTTGCGAGCTCACCCGCCAGCGCTCGCACCGCCGCCTCGCTGCGCCCGGACACCGGTAGCACCTGCGGCACCGACCGAATATCCTCGGAGACAGGTGATCCCGACTCAGCCGCGGGCAGATCTCTCCCCGGGTCCGGCACGGCGGACCGTACAACCAGCTCGGCTGGACGTGGCGCCTCGACGAGTATTGCGTGCCCGTTCGTGCCACCGTATCCGAATCCGTTGACCGCGACCGCACGTCGCCCCGGCACACCCGGCAGCGGTTCCGCCGCAAGCGGCACCCGCAGGCGCAGCTCGTCGAAGGCGATGTCCGGGTTGGGATTCGGCAGCGAGAACTGTGGGGCGACGGTGCCGTGGTACAGGGTCAGCGCCGCCTTGATGACCCCGGCCACCCCGGCCGCGGCCTCGGTATGCCCGAAATTGTTCTTCACCGATCCCACCGGCACCGGATCGGTGCGGTCCGGCACCGCCCCGTACACCGCACCCAGTGCCGACAGTTCGATCGGATCGCCGACAGCGGTGCCGGTGCCGTGCGCCTCGAGATACCCGATCTCGTGCGCGGCGATTCCCGAGTCCTCCCGCACCCGCCGGGCGAGCTGTTCCTGCGCAACGGGATTGGGCACCGGGATGGCCATGGTCCGGCCGTCCTGGTTGACCCCGGTGGCCCGGATCACCGCATAGATACGATCGCCGTCGCGCTGGGCCAGCTTCAGCGGTTTGAGCAGGATCGCCCCGGCGCCCTCGGCCCGGCCGTAGCCGTCGGCGGCGGCGTCGAAGGACTTGCAGCGGCCGTCGGCGGACAGGAATCTGCCCTTGCACATGGAGATGAAGGTCTCCGGCTGCAGCATCGCATTGGCGCCGCCGGCGATCGCGGCCTCGCACTCCCCGTTGGCGATCGCCTGCACCGCCAGATGGGTGGCGACCAGCGACGACGAGCAGGCGGTGTCGACGGTCAGGCTCGGCCCGTGCAGATCGAGCAGATAGGACAGCCGATTGGACAGCAGGGTATGCGAGGCACTCGTCGCGGTATGACCGTTGATCGCGTGGCGGACCAGCGGGCCGCTGCGGCCCAGCACATTGTCGAGGATGAATCCACCGATGAACACGCCGGTGCCGCTGCCCGGCACCCGCCCGGCCATTCCCGCGTCGTCCAGCGCCTCCCAGGTCACCTCGAGCAACAGGCGCTGCTGCGGATCCAGAATGGCGGCCTCGCGCTGCGCGATGCCGAAGAATTCGGCATCGAAATCCCACAGCGACTGGGTCAGGAACCCGCCATGGCGGGTATACATCCGGCCCGGCGCATCCGGATCCGGATCGTAATATTTGTCAATACTCCACCGATCCGGCGGAATCTCCACGACGCCGTCTCCCCGTGCCATCAGGAAATCCCAATAACTCCGCGGATCGTCGATGCCACCCGGAAAACGGCAGCCGATACCGACAATTGCAATGTCGACCATTGTTTCTCACCTAGGCCCTGCGAAATTGAGCGGATATGCTGAAAACAGATACAGCATCCGAATATGATATCGAGCAACTCTGCTCGCTCGTCAGTTTATCGCCGGGCCGTAAATACGGCAATTGCAGCTACAAACGTTTCAACCGGCGCAGTATCCGAATCAAGGGAGCGTTCGAGAACATCCCTTTACGAACGTTCGGATGAATTGCACTGAGGTTCATCAGCACCGCATACCGCAGGCCGTGATCGCGCCATTGGGCCACCTGCTCCACGACCTCGTCCGGCGTTCCGGTCAGGCAGAATTCCCGGACCAGCGAGCGCGGCACCTTCTCGATATAGTCCAGCACCGTCGGCTCGTCGAACAGCTGCGGCATCAGGTCCTGCAGCCCGCTGAATTCGGGGCCGAGGGGATGGTCGATCCCGTGCCTCGCCCACATCTGCGCCGGCGCGCACAGCGTCAGCGCCCGCGCGCCGACGCTGTCGGTGAGCTCGTCCACTCCGCTCGCGCTCGACGCGGTCAGCACGCTGAATACCGCGGCCGCATCGATCGCGAGGGGATCGCGGCCCGCGTCCGAGGCCGCGGCGCGGATATGCCCAAGCCGTTCGCCATAGTCCTGTGGCCGCTGCGCGAAACCGGGGAACCAGACATCGGCATATCGTCCGGCGGCGCGCAGCATCCGGGGCCCGCCCGCGGCCAACCAGATCTCGGGCCGGGTGCCGCGATAGGGCGGAATGTCGAAAACCGCACGGCGCAGCGGGAAATGCGGGGATTCGCGATCGATGACTCGCCCGTCCGAGTCCCACAGCGCCCGGATCGTCGCCAGCGCCTCCTCCAGCCGGGCGACCGGGGCGCTCCAGTCCACGCCGTACGGTTCGTTGTTGTCCCGGATGCCGGTCCCGATACCCAGTATCGCCCGGCCCCGGCTGAGCTGGTGCAGCGTCGCGGCGGCCTGCGCGGTCACGGCCGGATTGCGCCGTCCCGCATCGGTCACCCCGACACCCAGTCGCATGCGGGCAAGCCGGTTCTGCGCGGCCAGATAGCCGAGCGCGGTCCACGGTTCGTAGATGCCGTCACCGTGCGGCGCGAGCCGGCTGATGCCGATATGCGGCCGTTTCCAGATCGATGCGGGCAGGATCGAGGGCAGATGGTCGGTCACCCACAACGAATCCGCGCCGCCGGCCATCGCGACCGCGCGACTGCCGCGGAATTGCAGATCCGGCGCGAGCCGGGTGAAGACTCCGGAATCCATGACACCGGTTCGGAAATTCGTCATATGCGGTCCTGTCGCGAATCATTCTGGGACCGGCGCGAGTTCGGCGTCGGGCTCGGGGATTTCGGCCTCGGGGGCAGTAGTCTCGGATGCATCGGCCTCACGGATATCGACGCGTGCATGCAGGAACCTGAGCCCGCGTGGCGCCCACCAGTTGGCCCCACCCAGTAGCCGCATCAACGCCGGTGCCAGCACCGCGCGGATCAGGGTGGCGTCGCTGAGCACCGCGAGCGTCAGCCCGAGCCCGAAGAGCTGGATGAACGACACCTGCGAGGACACCATGCCCGCGAAGGCGATCGCCATCAGCAGCGCCGCGGCGGTGAAGATGCGCGCGGTCCGCGCAACGCCCATGGCGACCGCGCGGGTGTTATCGCCGGTGGCCAGCCATTCCTCGCGGATCCGCGAGAGCAGGAAGACCTCGTAATCCATCGAGACCCCGAAGGCCAGGCAGAACATCAGGATCGGCATGGTCGGCACGAGATAGCCGGTGGGCGTGAAGCCCAGCCACCGCGACAGATGCCCGTCCTGGAAGATCCACACCATGGCGCCGAAGGTCGCCGACAGCGACAGCACATTGAGCAGCACGGCCTTGAGCGGCAGCACCACGCTGCCGGTGAACAGGAACAGCACCACCATCGAGGACAATGCGATGAGCCCCAGTGCCAACGGCAATTTCGCGTTCAGGGCGTGCGTCGAGTCGACATTTTCCGCGGCCGCGCCGCCGAAGCGGGCGGGCCCGGGCGAGTGGACCGCGCGTACCCGGTCCAGCTGCGCGATCCCGGCCGGCGAGTACGGATCCAGCCGGGTGCCCACGCGCAGGTAGGCGCCGGCGGGGCCGCTCATGCCGGGCGGCGCCGAGGCCAGCGGGGTGCCGTCGAGATAGGTCCCGTCCGCGGACTCCACCGAGGTCACCCCGTCGACGAGCGACAGCTGTGCGGCGTAGCCGCCCAGCGATTGCGGGGTGTCGCCGAATCCCGGCAGCAGCACCAGGATTCCGGCCATGGCGTTCTCCCCGAATCGGGTGCGCAGCGCGTCGCCGACGTCGTGGCTGGACCCGTGCGCGAGCACTCGGTCATCGGCCGAGCCGAAGCGAATGGACAGAAATGGCGCGCCCAGCACCAACAGCACCGCGATGACGGCCGCGGCGGCGAGCACCGGCCGCCGCATCACCGCCTGCACGCCGCGATACCAGCGGGTCTGGGTCAACTCCCGCGGCACCGGTGCGGGACGATGCACCATGCGGCGCAACGGAATTCGCAGGTCGAGCCGGTCCACCCGCGGGCCGAGCACCGTCAGCGCGGCCGGTACCAGCAGCACCGTGGTCAGCACCACCGCGGCGAGCACCGCCAGGCCCGCGTAGGCCAGCGAACTCAGGAAATACAGCGGAAATACCAGCAGTGTGCACAGCGACAGCGCCACCACCGCGGCGGAGAACAGCACCGTGCGCCCCGCGGTCCGGGCCGTGCGCAGCACCGCGGCGACGGTGTCGCGCCCCGCGGCGAGCTCCTCGCGGAAACGGCTCACCATGAACAGGCTCGAATCGACCGCCACCGCGAATCCCAAGGCGCTCATCATATTCAGCGCGAAGATCGACACCGGTCCGAGCTCGGCCAGCAGGCGCAGCAGCGGCAGCGTCAGCGCAATGGTGAACACGCCCACCGCCAGCGGGATCATCGCCGCGATCACACTGCCGAACACCAGGATCAGCGCGATGCCGGCCAGCGGCACCGCAATCGCCTCGGCGATCACCAGGTCGGCGATGATCCGATGGCTCATCTGGTCCATCGCCACCGCCTCGCCACCGGCCTGCACGGTGATGCCGCCGAAGTCTCCGTCGAGCTGTTCGGCCAGCGCACCCGCGCGCTTGGGGCCATCGGTGTCGTCCCCGGCCACATGGGCCAGAATCAGTGCGGCGTGCCCGTCGAGGCTGCGCAGCCCGACCCGCAGATCGGCGGGCACATCCCAATATGACTGCACGGCATCGACATTCGCGCTGCGATGCAACTGTACCGCGAGCCGCTCGCCCACCGTGCGTGCCGCCGCGTCCCCGATCCCCGCGGGCGCAGTGACCACAAAAATCAGATTCGGCTCCCCGCCCGGGAAGCTGCGATTCAACTGCGCGGCAACCTGTGCCGACTCGGTCTGCGGCGGGATGAATCCGCCGGATTTCAGATGGGCGGGCGCCGAGAATCCCAGCGCGACACAGAGGATTCCGATCAGTAGTGCCGCGGCGAGTATCGAGCGCGGGCGGCGGGATGCGAAGTGGGCAATACCGGAGAGCATCGATTCAACCTCGAGCCGTTTCGACGGTGCAGGAACGCTATTCGATGGTTATTCAGGTTTGGTGCTGTCGAGCGATCCGGCCAGCGCCCGCCATTCCCGGGCGTTGCGGTCCGCGAGCTCGGAGACGGTCTTGGCCAGATGCGGCGGCACGGTGGCGGTCAGGCCGGTCCACACCTCGCGTTCGATGGAATGCGAATGCAACCAGCGCAACAGATCTCGTCCCTGCTGATTCAGGCGCATCGCCGGATCGCGGCTGAGTTGCTGCAGCAGCGGGGCGATCGGATCCGCCGGCGCGACACTCGCGGCGCGACACTCGCGGCGCGACGCTGCGGTTGCTGCTCGCGCAGGCGCTTGCGCACCGCATGCGCGGTGCTGATCGACACCTCCGCGGCCGCGGCGAGCTTGCGCAAGGACATATCGGGACAGCTGGTCAGCAGCTCCAGCACGCGCTGACGGCGGTGCGCGGCATCGGTGGGCCGGCGCCGCCCGTCCGCACCGATGCGCGCGTTCGACTGGGGAATTTCCACACTCGAACGACGCCGGATCGCCGCAATTGTCTTGGCCGACAGCCCCGTATACGTCGCGATCGCGCGATCGGACAGCTGCGGCATCGAATCGACGATCCGCTCCGCGGCCGCCTTGCGATCCGAGAGCGCCAGCGGAAGCCCGTGTGCGGTATTGAGTTCCACCCCCCGCACGAAGGCCTCGGCCGCATCCCCGTCGAAGAATTCGACCTCGATCTGCGCGAGCCCCTTGATGCGCGCGGCCCGCAGCCGGTGCATGCCGTCGATGACGCGCATCGTGCTGCGGTGCACCAGAATCGGCGGCCACGGCGTCTCGCTCTCGACCAGCCGTGCGATATGCCGATGATCCTCACCCCCCGAGCGCGGCGAGTCCCCGCGCCGCAGGCGGTCGACGGAGACGAGATAGCGCGCACCCGCCGCCAGTGGGAAGACACTGGTGGCGGTCGAATCACGTGGAGCGGACATACTGAAACCCCCATGGGTTGTCCGGGACGAGACGGTCACCGATGACCGGGCGGTCGGCGGCGATCCTGGACCATGGCCGACCGATCGGTCACAGCGTAGGCGGGCCCGATCATCGAAGCTAGACTTTCCAGGCACACTGCGGAGGAGTTCGACCGCCATGACCGTCATCGCCGACCCCGCCCGGACCGCTCTCCTGACCGCAGGCATGATCGTTGCCGAACGCGAAGGACTGCACCGCCTTTCGATCAACGCCGTGGTCGGCGAGGCCGGTGTGGCGAAGGGGACCTTCTATCACCACTTCCCGAGCCGCGGCAGTTACGTCACCACGCTGCACCGGCGGTACTACGCCATTGTCTCCGATCACGTCACCGCCGCGGTCGCCGGCGTGCAGCCCGGACTCGAACGCATCCGCGTCAGCATGGACGCCTTCCTGGACGCCTGCCTGAGCACGCGCGGCGCCGAGGCATTCATGGTGCAGGCCCGCTTCGATCCCGATCTGCGCGCCGAGGTCCGCAACAGCCAGGAGCGGTTCATCGCGCTGAGCCGGCCCGATATGGTCGCGGTCGGGTGGTCCGATCCGGATGCGGCGGCCGAACTCAAGGTCGCCATCGTCAAGGAGATCTGCTACGCCGAGATCGACACCCGCCGCCCGCGCCGCGATCTGCGCGCCGCGGCGGTCCGCATGCTGGCGGGGCTGCAACCGGCGCAACAGGAAACGGCGGCCGAGGCCACGTCCTGATCGGCCCGCCGGCCACGACGCACCGAAACCTGTTGCACGCATTGCCGATTCCCGCTGGCCGCCGCTTCGAAAAATGTGCCGGGCCCGGACAAGGATAGCCCGGGCCCGGCGAAAGGCATTGCTGGTAAACAGTTTTGCGCTAGTTCAGCATCTTGGCCTGCAGGGCGGCGATATCGCCGTCGGTCAGCTTCAGGCCCTGATGCACGTAGTTGTCGAAGCTGCCGTAGGTCTGGTTGACCTGGTCGAACGCCGAGTCCAGCATGGACAGCTGAACACCGTTGACCGCGTCGCCGTTCGCCGCGTTGCGGTAGTAGTTCGACAGCAGGTAGTCGTAGTCCACGGTCTGGCGGTTCACGCCCAGGATGGTCAGCACCACCGCCGAGGTCCAGCCGGTGCGATCCTTACCGGCCGAGCAGTGGTACAGCACCGCGCCCTTGGTGTTGATGATGTCGTGCAGCACATTGGCGAAGCCCTGGTTCGCGCCGGGCCCGGTGATCATGGCCCGGTACGTGCCATCGAGATTCTGCGCGCTGGGGATCATCGCCGCCAGATTCCCGCCGAAGATGTCGTCCACATTGTCGACCGCACCGGCCGGCACCCGGTCCGGAGCCAGCAGCCGCTCGGGCAGGGTCCGCAGGTCGTCGACGACCTTGACGTTGCGCTGGGTCAGCGTGGCCAGGTCGGCGTCGGTGGCCTTGTTCAGCTCGCCGGTGCGATACACCAGGCCGGTGCGGACCGTGCGACCGTCGGTCGTGCGGTAGCCGCCCAGGTCGCGAGCATTGAGCACACCTTGCAGCGGAACCGCGCGCTGAGTGACGTTGTCGACGACCGCACTCGTCGCCGCAGGCGGATCCGCGGCTAGTGCGGTGCCCACGACGGGGCCGAGGGCGATGGCAGCGGCGGTGGCTACCGCCGCGGTGACACGAATCGAACGATGGACCATTTCCAGCTCCGATCTTACGGGTCGATGACCCACACGATATCGGCCGTCCACAACCCCTGGACGGCCGCCTATTTTTCGGTATCGGTCGCCACCGTACACCGAGTGGTCGCTCGGTTAGCTGAGGGGTCCATCACCCCCGCAGAGCATCAGCCTGCGGGTACCTCGTACCGCGACAGCGCAAGCAAGCGCGATATCGCGCGCAGATACTTCTTGCGGTACCCACCGTCGAGCATCTCGGCGGAGAAGATCGCATCCAGCTTGGCCCCCGACACCGTCACCGGAATTCCGGCGTCGTAGAGCCGGTCGGCCAGCACGACCACGCGCAGCGCCACCGCCTGATCGGTCACCTCGTGCACGCCGGCGATGAATACCGCGGCCACCCCGGAGATCAACGCGCCGTAGCGCGAGGGATGCAGGGTGCTCAGATGCTGCAGCAGCGCGTCGAAGTCGTCGAGGGTCGACCCCGTTGTGGCCGCGGCCTTCTCGGCCAGCAACTCGGGCGAGGTGGGCTCGGGAGCGGGCGGCAGATCGCGATGACGGTAATCCGGGCCGTCCACGCGCACGGCCTCGAACAGCGAGCCCAGCTTCTTGATCTCGCGCAGGAAATCCTGGGCGGCGAAGCGGCCCTCCCCCAGCTGACTGGGCAGCGTATTGGAGGTCGCGGCGACCGACACTCCGCGCGCGGTCAGCTCGGTCAGCAGCCGCGATACCAGCGTGGTGTCGCCGGGATCGTCCAGCTCGAATTCGTCGATGCACAGCACGCTGTTGCCCGCCAGCCGCTCCACCGCATTGGTAAAGCCCAGCGCGCCCACCAGATTGGTGAGCTCGCCGAAGGTGCCGAACGACCGGGGCTCCGGGGAGGCGTGGTAGATCGAGGCCAGCAGGTGGGTCTTGCCGACGCCGAAGCCGCCGTCCAGATACAGGCCCGCGCCCTGCACCTGCTTCTTCTTGCCGAACAGGCTCTTCTTGCCCGCCGCGGCATGGATCGCGGCGATCCGGGACGCGAAATCCTGCGCCTTACCCACGGCCGCGGCCTGCGACGGCTCGTTCGGGTCCGGGATATACGAGCCGAAACTCACCTCGTCGAATGTGGGCGGGGGCACCATCTGGGCGATGAGCTGATCGGCCGGAACTTCCGGATGACGATCGACGAGGCGTTGTTGCACGCACGTAGCGTACTGACGTGGTGTGATCAGACCTTATGCAGCGTGTGCCCAATGCGATCCAATTCACAACCCTGGATCAAGACGAGCTGGTGCGGCTCTATACCTATCCGGCCGCACTCGAATCGCCGTGGATCCGAGTCAACTTCATCACCAGCATCGACGGTGCCGCGACCGTGGACGGGCGTTCGGGCGCGCTGGGCGGTCCCGCGGACCGCGCGGTCTTCCCGCTGCTGCGCGATCTGGCCGATGTGATCCTGGTCGGCGCGGGCACTGCGCGGGCGGAGAACTACGGCGGCGCCCGCACCGACGCCCATCGCCGCCTGCGGCTGCATCACCACGGGCTGGGCGGCAGCCCGGACGGCACACCGCCGCCGCTCGCCGTCGTCACCGCGAGCGCGGCGCTGGATCCGGCGGGCCGGCTGTTCACCGATACCGCCCGCCCGCCGCTGATCCTCACCACCGCCGCCGCGCCCGCCGACCGCAAGCGCGCGCTCGCCGACGCCGGTGCGGAGGTGATCGAGGCGGGCGACACGACGGTGATCGCCACCGAGATCCGCGCCGCCCTCGGCGCCCGCGGCCTGCCGCGGGTGCTGTGCGAGGGCGGGCCCTCGCTGCTGGGGGACCTCATCGCCGCGGGCATCGTCGACGAGCTCTGCCTGACCGTGTCCCCGCTGCTCATCGGCGGTACCGCGGGCCGAATTGCGGTGTCGCCCAAGGCGATGCCGACCCCGATGACGCTGCGCCACGCCCTGCTCGACGACGACGGCACGATATTGACCCGCTGGGAACGCGCCCGCACCCAGAACTGAAAGCCGACAAAGAACCTGGCAGGCTGTACCGCATGCGCAGGACACGACGACGGTGCCGCCCTACGAGACTGACCGCACTGCTGGCTACGTCATCGGTGACGATCCTGCTCGCCGCCTGCGGGTCGGGCCCGTCGGACCGTCCGGGTATCGCCGAGTCCCGCCCGCATGAAGGGAATGCGGCGCCACACGCCGCCGCGGCCAACGCCGCGCCACACGCCGCCGAGGTGCCCAAGACGGATCTGAAATGGCACGACTGCGGGGTCGCGACCTTCAACCTGCTGAGCATGGGCGCACCGCCCCCCGGGGTGATCTTCGAATGCGCCGATTATTCGACGCCGATCGATACCGGCGGCGCGGTACTGGGCAGCTTCCGCAATGCCGTGGTGCGTGCCCGGCTGCCGCAGACACCCGCCGACGCCGCGCCGGTGGTGCTCACCTCCGGTGCCGACCGCTCCTCTACCGCCACCCTCGCCGGCCTGGTCGCCGGGCCCGCGGCCGCGATCCTGGCCGCGCATCCGATCGTCGCGGTGGACCGCCGCGGCCTCGGCAGTTCACAGCCGATCAACTGCATGCCCGACGACACCCGCCAGAACCTGGCCGATAACGGGCAATCCAACCCCGTCGACCCGGTCGATACGGTGGCCAAGCTGAGCCAGGACGCGACCATCGCCTGCCAGGACTTCCTGCAGCCCTATCAGGGCACGTTCGATGCCGCACACACCGCCGACGACATCGACCAGCTGCGCCAGCAGTGGCAGGTCGACCACATCGACCTCATCGGCACCGGCGACGGCACCCGGGTGGCGCTGAGCTACGCCGCCCGATACAGCGAGCATCTGGCGCGGCTGGTGCTGGACTCCCCGATCGCCGCGAACGCCGATTCGGTGACGCGCACCGAACAGCGGGTCAAGGGCTCCGAGGCCGCGCTGAGCGCCTTCGCGCAGCGCTGCGCCGGGATGGGCTGCTCGCTCGGCGCGGATCCGCACGCGGCGGTCGTCGCGCTGGTCAACCGCGCCGCGGCCGGGCAGCTCGGTGATGTGTCCGCCAACGTGCTGCTGACCACCATCGCCGGATTCCTCGGCGATCCCCGCGCCGACCAGGCCAACCATATCGCCGAGCTCGCCGATGCCCTGTCGGCCGCCGGACGCGGCGACAACAGCGCCCTGAGCCAGCTGGTGCTGCGCGAATCGGCCGCGGTCGCCTCGGACGGGCAGTTCGTGTCGACCTGCAGCGACAACCAGCAACCGGCCACCCCCGACCGCGCCAAACAGCTCGTGACCACGTGGGGCACACAGTATCCCGCCTTCGGCAAGGCCGCGGCCGTCGCGCTCATGGCCTGCACCGCCTGGCCCACACCCAATCCGGCACAGCTACCCACCACCTTCGCTCTGCCGGTGCTGGTGCTCGGCAACAACGCCAACCCGATCGTCAGCGCGGACGCCCGCCCGGCGGTCACCGGCGCATTGGATGCCGCCGGCGCGCGCACCTCCACCGTCACGTGGCAGGGCTGGGGATATCCGGTATTCACCCACTCCGACTGCGCCCAGCAGAGCACCATCGCCTACCTGAAGGACGCCACCCTCCCCTCCGACGGCACCACCTGCCCCGCCTGAGTCCCCCACCCCGTCGGCTCCGCAAGCTCCGCCGCCATGCCATCCCCGTTGTCCACCCACCCCGCCGGCTCCGCAAGCTCCGCCGCCATGCCATCCCCTGGGCGGGGCCGTCCAGGCCAATGTCACTGCGTTTCGGCGGGTCCGGGCAACGGCGCTAGCACTTTGCGGTGTACCGTGCCCCAGTGTTCCTTCGTCAGCTCGAGCCTCGCACCGCTCGTACGACCTCCGAGGTCCTGAACTTCGCGTTGTGGCCGTTCGCGGTCATGACCATGCTGCATCAGGTCTTCGTCGAGGCGACGAACTTCAACGTCACCGACGATTTCGCCCCCGTGTACAAGGCGTCGCTGGCGTTCCTGCACGGGCGGCCGATGTACAACGAGAACTTCGATCTCGTCGACCCGCACTATCTGTACCCTCCGGGCGCCACCTTCTTCATCGCGCCGCTGGCGTACATCGACCCGATGCACTCCAAGTGGTGCTTCGTCGCGCTGAACGTCGTCGCGATCATCGTCGCGTGGTATCTCCTGCTGAAACTGTTCAAGCTCAGCATCAAGTCCTACGCCGCGCCGCTGACGCTGCTGCTGATGTTCGCCTCCGAAACAGTCATCAACACATTGGCTTTCGGCAATGTGAACGGGTGCATCATGCTCGCGGAGGTCGTGTTCATCGCGCTGCTGATCAAGCGGCGGGATCTGTGGGCCGGGGTGGTGATAGGCCTGGCGATCACGGTGAAGCCCAATATCGCCCCGGTATTGCTGATTCCGCTGATGCGGCGGCAGTGGAAGGTGTTCATCCCCGCACTGGGTGTGCCGATCGCGCTGACGGCCGCCGGCGCTGCGGTGATCAAGGATCCGATGGACTATCTGCATCGGACCTTCCCGTATTCGATCCAGGCACGCGACTACTTCAACAGCTCGATCCCGGGTTCGGCCGCCTACTGGGGTCTGCCCTCGCCACTGATCTGGGGCATCCGGATCGGCATGGGCGTGCTGGTACTGATCACGTTGTGGCTGCTGTACCGCTATTACCGCAACGATGAGCTCTTCTTCATCTGCACCAGCTCCGGCGTCCTGCTCACGGCCGGATTCCTGGTCACCGGTCTGGGCCAGCAGTACTACTCGATGCTGCTGTTCCCGTTCCTGATGACGGTGGTGCTGCGCAATTCGGTGCTACGCAACTGGCCGGCGTGGCTGGCGATCTTCGGATTCACCACCTACGACAAATGGCTGCTGGATCACTGGCAGAGCCTGGGCCGGGACCTGGACTATCTGCGGGTCACCTTCGGGTGGGGGCTGCTGCTGATCGTGACGTTCTGTGTGCTGGGCGATCGGTATCTGGCGGCGCGACGCGAGGGACGGCTCGATTCCGGGATCGATCCGCCGTTCCTGCTGCCCGACGCGGCAGCGGCAGCGCGGCCGACGGGAAGGAAGACCGCCGCGGATCCCGTCCGCGCCGGCGATCCATCCGCAACCACCCCGGAGACGACCGCACCGGAAGAAAATGCCGCGGAGGCCACCGCGCTGCGATAGACCGCATTGCCTCACGATAGCCATCGGTGACATTCAAGGAAACCCGTCGCCCTCCGATGTCCGATTCGCACTACTGTGACCCGGACATTCACACCGGATTCACACCAGACATGGAGCGGCAGTGCTTTCGAAAATCGTTGCGGTAGGCGCAATCTCCCTGGGCCTTGCGATCGGCCTCTCCGGCGTCGCGGCGGCCGACGGCCCCGTCCCCGGCCCTCATTCGGTCGGTCCGTTCACTCAGGGGACCAACGAGCCGACCGGCAAGTCCGCCTGCATGGCCGCGTCGACCAAGACCGGCAGCTACCAGCAGTGCTACGAATATCCGGGCGGCAGCCTGAAGTATTACTACGACCCCGCTAGCTGAGCCGACGGCGCCGTCAGACTTCGTTCACACCCCGGGGGCGGCGCCACCGGACGATTCGTCACTAAACTCGGATGCATGAGTACTTCGCTTCCCGCCCCCAAGATCGAGCTGACGCCGCAGCAGTGGCGGTCCAAGCTCAGCCCCCAGGAGTACGCGGTGCTGCGGGAGGCGGGCACCGAACGCGCATTCACGGGCGAATACACCGACACCGAGACCTCCGGCGTCTACGAATGCCGGGCCTGTGGCGCGGAGCTGTTCCGCAGCACCGAGAAATTCCATTCCCACTGCGGCTGGCCGTCGTTCTTCGATCCGGCCGACTCCGATGCGGTGCTGCTGCGCGCCGACGATTCGCTGGGGGCGCACCGCGTCGAGGTGCTGTGCGCGAACTGCCACAGCCACCTCGGCCACGTCTTCGAGGGTGAGGGCTATGCGACCCCGACCGACCAGCGGTACTGCATCAACTCCATCTCGCTGCGCCTGCAGCCCGCGGAGGGTCCTACCAGCTGAAACACTGGAGCTTGGGCACCCGCGGGCCCCGGGTGAACACTTTCCGAACGTTTTCACCGGGCATCCGCAAAATCGACCACGGGTCGTTACGAGCGGAGGCTCCTTAGGCCGGTACGAATTTCGCTGATCAGGATCTCTGGTTGCTCGAAGGCTGCGAAGTGTCCGCCCTTGTTGGCCTCGCCGTAGTGAATCACGTTGGTGTAGGTGTCTTCGATCCAGCTTCGTGGCAGGCGTGGGATGTCGCGAGGGAACACGGTCACGGCGACCGGCAATGTGAGCTTTGGGCCAGCTGGGCTGCTCGATTTGTTCTCCCAATAGATGCGGCCGGACGACGCTGCACTGTTTGTGTACCAGTAGAGCGAGATTGCGTCCAGCATGTCATCGGTGCTGAGCGCGTCCTCGGCGAGCCCATGGTTGTCCGTTTTGGACTGGAACTTTTCGTAGATCCAGGCTGCTTGGCCGGCCGGAGAGTCCGCCAGAGCAAATCCGACGGTCTCTGGCTTCGTGCCCTGAAGGTGGTTTGATCCACCGAGATCGCCGGTGTAGAGGGCGAGGGTGTCCACGGCGTGGCGCTCGTCGGGCGACAGCGTGTCGGGTATCTGTGCGGGAAATGCGTATTGAGTGTTCAAATGAATTCCGAGAAGACCCTCAGGCCGCATAGCCCCGAGGGCGGAGGTTACGACGGCACCCCAATCACCACCTTGAGCGGCCCAGTTCTCATAGCCAAGACGCATCATGAGTTCCACCCAAGCAGTTGCGATACGAGAAACAGTCCACCCCGTCTCGGTCGGCTTTTGGGAAAACCCGAATCCGGGCAGTGACGGGACGACGACGTCAAATGAATCTTCGACGTTTCCTCCGAACGCCACCGGGTCAGTTAGTGGGCCGATGAGTTTCAGGAACTCGACGATCGAGCCTGGCCATCCGTGCGTCAAGATGAGGGGCATCGCATTTGGATTCTTGGACTTGACGTGGATGAAGTGAATATCGAGCCCATCGATCTTGGTCAGGAACTGCGGGAAACGATTGAGCTCCGACTCGAATCGGCGCCAGTCGTACTCTCGCTCCCAGTAGTTGATCAGCGATTTCACATTCTCTGAGCGGACACCTTGCGACCAGTCGGGGACGGTTTCCGGATTCGGCCATCGAGTTCTGGCGAGTCGCTGTTTCAGGTCGTCAATCTCGGAGTCCGCGATCGCGACGGTGAATGGACGGACGAGGGCTGAGGCTGCGGGCGTCGTCGCGGTCATTGCCTTGTTCTCCTGAACTTTTGCCTTTGGTGCAGCGATATTGCACACCAGTGTGCAATGCGCACTGGTGTGCAGCCTACGCTGTTGCACACCAGTGTGCAACGATTGAATGGGCGAGGCCTCTCACCCGGGGTCGTTGCGTTATCGGCTGTCCGCTAGCTCGGAGGCCGTCGTGGCCGGCACCCCGAGGGTAAGCAGGCTCGTGACGGTCGCCTCGCGGGCAGAGAGGGTGCCATCCGTTGAACCGCTATCGAAGATGTTGAACACGGTAGCGAAGGCGATCTGTCCGAGGATGTCGGCGGGAAGGTGCCGGCCGAACGAACCGGCCGCCTGCCCTTGTCGGACAAGTTCCGTGATGCTGTCGTCAACGGGCTCGAGAAGGGCATGGATCTCTCTGCCGTATTCGCTGCGGCGGAGAACGACCAGCACGCGGTAGCGATGCGCCAGTGGCCACAGACGGGAAATGAAGTCGGCCCACACCTGCGGGGCTGTCCCGCCGGTCGCGTTAGCGCCGTCGAGGACCTCTTGAACCTCGTTTACCGCCAACTGGGCGAGAGAGCGGACCAGGTCGATCCGTGATGGGAAGTGGCCGTACACGGTTCTGCGCACAACTCCGGCAGCGAGGGCGATGTCACCCATTCCTGCGTCGGGGTTACCGGCAAGGACCTGCAGGGCCACGTCGAGGATGCGAGACCGTGCCTCGCTCATGGACCGCTGCCTGGCCGATTCGGTCACCATTCGTCAATTATTGCACACGAGTGTGCAATGACATGGGCTGCGCGGCCGTGTGCAGATCATTGCCGCTCCGGGACGAGCGCGCAAGGATGATCATGACCGCAGGGAAGAGCAGGTCGCAGACCAGCACTCCACCGGTGTTGCCGGGAGCGTGATCACTGTGGGCGAACCACTGGTAGACGTGGCCGATCAGCGCGCCCCACAGGAACATGCCGGCGCCGAGGCCGATGGTGATGCGCTCGCGGGCAGTGGCCGAGGACGAGGCGGCGCGGAAACCCATGACGGCGAGCCCGAGGTTGGCAAACGCGATCTCGAACTGGAACGGGGTCCGGGTGAAGCCGATCGCGGTGGCCATCACGTCCGGGACCGTAACGAATGCGATCGTCATCCACAGGCTGCCGCAGCCGAGTGCGGCGACCGCCCACCACCGCTGCCAGGTTTCCAATGCGGCCTGACGAGAGTGGCTGTGCCGAGTGCGGATCAGTGCGCCGACGACTGCGATCAGGATCCAGATCAAGGGGAAAGCGGACTGCGCGAGGTAGGTCATGTCCTTCATGACAGTGAGTGTTGCATGGTTAATATTAACCAGTCAATACTCAAGTCGGCCGAAGCCAATGGCCCGCGGCCGTGCCGCGGGGCGCCGGGCAGGGAAACTATCCGGACGGCTGAAGGAGCTTGGCCAGCACGGCGGTGTCGTGCAGGTAGCGTTCATACGGGAAGCCGGCTGCGAGCAGGGCGCTGCGTAGCTCGTCCTGGAGCGGCCTGCCATCGTTATGGAAGGCGCCGCGGCCCGCTTCGGTGGTGCTGACCAGGCGCCGCCGTCCATGCTCGGGGTCGGGGTCGACTCGGACGAGTCCAGCCGCTTCCAGCGGGCGCAGGGCCCGGCTGATCGCCGGATCGGATACCGCCAGGGCCTGCGCCAGCTGATGCTGGGTCACCGGCTCGATCTCTTCCAACATCCCCAGCAGGCGTATCTGGCTGTAAGTCAGCCCGCCGGAGCTGTCCACACGCCGCCGCGTGGCCTCTCCGAGCAGGAACACGACGCGATGCAGCAAGTCCCCGAGTCCATCGTCCACACTTCGAACCTACCAGAGTCTTGCCTGGTTAAGATTCACGCGGACCACGACTCCCCGCAGATCGACACGGCGCACTTGTTGCAGCAGGAGGCCGGAATGTATCTTAACAACGCAAGACTGAAGAGAGTAGGCGCTTATGGCAACACCTGAATTTCCGTCGAATACGCTTGATACCGAGGGTGTTCCGCTGTGGATCAGCGGGCTGGCGACCGACGATCCCAATCATTGCGTCCATGTGGTCAGGGAGCTCGAACCCGCCGAGGCGTTGGCGGCGGTGGGAGCCAAGGCACGGTGGTTCCGGCCGTGCGAACTGCCCGAAGGCAGGCCGGATGAGTGGACGTCCCTACCGGCAGCGGCTCTCGGAGCCACCGGCGAGCACGGTTCCGCGACGCTACTGGCGGGGCGAATCGGTGAATGGACCTTCATCTACGACGATTTCGGCGCCACCGACGACACGGCGTCACTGTCCGCCGATGGCCGGGTGGCGGCGACGAGCTACTTCTCCATCAATGCCGACGCGAGCCTGACCTACTGCGTCGACGGGAACCAGTCCGCCTGGGTCAATGTGGACGATCTCGTTCTCGAAACCGATCTGGCCGACATGCCGAACGAGCTGCGCGTGGCATTCGAGGCGGCCGGTACCGTCGAATTCGACTACCTCGAGCCGGGCGACGCCGATTTCGCCATCTGTATGCGCGCGATCAGCGCGCTGGCAGGCATCCGCTACACCCTCGACGAGCTGCGGCGAATCCCCTTGCTGGTCACACCTTTCGGCTGAATCGCGGTGCCGCGAACGGTGGGCGGATGGGGATACGGGTTGGGTTGCCAGCCCTCGTAGCGGGCGGCCCGGCGCAGGGCGGGCTTCGAGTTGCCCCCGACGTAGATCGGCGGGCGCGGCTTCTGCAGCGGAGTCGGCTCCACGGCCAACTCGGCGATCTCGAAATACTTCCCGCGATGCTCCGGATGCTGTGCCGTCCACAGCGTGTCGAGCGCCGCGAGGATCTCGTCGGTAACCGCACCAAACTCGGCGAACGGCACGCCGAGCGCCACGAACTCCCGCTCGGCATGTCCCACTCCCACCGAGACGTTGACCCGCCCGCCGGAGAGCACGTCGATCGTGCCCAGGGCCTTCGCCAGCCGCAATGGATGATGGTAGGGCAGCACCAGCACGGTCGCATCGATCCGGATCCTGCGCGTTGCCGCGGCGGCAAATGCCATGACCGACAACGCATCCTGCCAGTACGGCCCCAGGCGGGGCACCTCGAAATGCGGCATCGCAAGGTGCTCAGCCACTGTCACCGTGCGGTAACCGAGTTCGTCGACAGCGGCCAGGATTCGCCGAAAGCCCTCGGGGTCGAGGGAATGTGCCCAGGTGTGCACGCCCGGTATGTGATTGGTTCCGGGCAGTGCGACGTCGAAGTCCATGATCAGTCCTCCTGCCGGGCAGGCGGCCAGCCCGGCAGGTGATAGAGCGGGTCGTCCCGGCCAGGACGCCCCTTGGGTCCCGCAGCTTTGCCGATAATGAACCTGCCGGCATCGCTGCGCGTCCAATCGCGGATCGCCAACCGCTCGGCGATCCGCCACTCCCCGCCACGACGTTCCATCCGGTCGACATATCGGAAACCGGAGGTGAAGTCCAGGCTCGGATCACCGTCCGGCCCCGACCAGTGTGTCGCAGTCCCGTACGACTCGCACCGGGCGATGTCACCGTCGACCTCGACGTACTGCTGCCCGATCAGATGCTGGGTTGTCCGGAAGACCGTCAACCCGTCCCGGACCCACTCGATGTATTCGTCGATCGTTCCGGTGAAGCCGGTATGGTGATCAACCGCGCCGGGGTGGTAGCAGGTCCGCAGCAGGTCGTAATCGCGCCGGTCGATGGCCCGGGTATATCGCGTGACGACATCGACGATCTGCTGGCGGTCGACAAGCAGTCGCAGCGCTGCGGCAACGTCGGTATCGGTGTCCATGCGAGCGCCGGCAAAAGCGTCGGAGGCGTTGACATCGGTATCGCTCATGCCTCCGCTTCGCTCCGGCACGAGCGAGGGCTCGGCTGTGTCTATTGTTCGCTCGCTACGCTCGCTCATGGGGATTCCCTGGGTGAGATCGGACAGGCGGGCTGGACGCCCGGTGACGGCGTTCACGCTACGTCGGCGCCAACCGACGTGGAGCCCGATGTCCCACACGCCGGACACCCAGGCCGAACGGCCTGTAGGTGTTCGAGCGTTACTTGCATCAACTCCATCTCGCTGCGCGTGCACCCCTCGGGCAACGCAACACACTGAAGTGACCCGGAAAGACCTTACGGGCGCGAGGCTGCGGTGTGCATGCCCCGACTTCTCGGGGCATGCGGTAGAAGCGTGCGCTCGTCGTTTCAGGCGTAGTCGGCGATCGCGGCGGCGACCGCAATCGGTGCGAAATGGTGGAGTCCGTGGCCGACTCCGTCGAAGGTGTGGACCATTCCACCGGCCGAGCGGATGAGTGCGACGTCGTCGTCCGAGGTCATCGCTAGGACTTCCGGATCACCCCGGAACAGGGTGACCGGCCCAGATATGGCGGCCAGCCACCTGGTCGCCTGCACCAGACACCCGTACACCGCATCGCGGTCGTCTAGTAGAGCGGTGATGAAGTTCGGATCATGGCGATGCAGCGACTCCGCCATGCCACGCAAATAAGGATTGTCTGCCCCCAGAACCTCCGCAGCCGTTCGCCCGCCGAAGGGTTCGTCACCGAGTAGCTGCAGCAGTGAGTCTTCCGGAAGGCGGAGGTCAACGCCTCGCACAATCGAGAGGAACCCGAGCCTCCGTGAACGATAATCAGTGGTATGTCACCGCTACCTCCACTACGTGCGTGAATCACAGCACCAGTCTTACAGAAAGGCACCACGTTCGGCCTCCGCTGCCACAAGCGATGCCGATCAGGGCAGCGCGGCGATCAGCTGCTCGACCTCGACGCGCGGCGCGATGCAGCCCAGATCGACCACGGGAACAGTTCTTTCGGCGTGTCGCAGTGAAATGCCGTCCAGTCCTTGCAGATTCGGGGTGCGTCGGCACTAGATTGCTGTGTCATGGCTGAGACGCCGCCTACACCATATGATTCGTTGTTCAAGCAGTTGATGGGCAACGAGGAGAATGCTGCTGCCGAATTGCGTTCCGCGCTGCCGGAGGTGGCTGCGGCACGGATCGATTGGCGCTGGCTGAAACCGTATCCGGGGAGTTTCGTGAGACCGGATCTGCGGCAGCGGCATTCCGATCTGATGTTGGAGACCCGTCTGGTCGGCGGGGGAGAGGCGTTCCTGTACTGCCTAGTGGAGCATCAGAGCAGTCCGGATTCGCTGATGGCGTATCGGATCGAGGAGTACCGGCTGCGTTTCTGGAGTGTATGGCGAGACAAGCATCCGGGTGCTAAAAAGCTGCCGATGGTGATCCCGCTGGTGATGTACTGCAGCCCGGAGGGCCGCCGCTGGAATGCCTCGCTGGATCTGGCCGAGCTGATCGATCTCGACGAGCAGACCCGTGCAGCGTTCGGGGAGCTGGTGCCACGGTCGCGGTATCTGCTCGATGATGTGAACCGGCTGGACGAACCGGCGATGCTGGCTCTGCGGCAGCCGCCGGAGCTGCGGGTGTTGAAGGTGCTGCTGCGGTTCGGGCCGGGTAATCCGGCCCTGGTCGCCCTATTGACTCAGGATTATGGTCCTGACCTGCAGGCATCGTTCAATGCCGTGGGCGGAGACGGGCGGTTTGAGTATGTGATGCAGTATATTTTGACTGTGACCGATGGCTCGATCGGTGAGGGTGATCTGGAGCCGTTGTATGAGTTGCTCGGCCCGAGAGCGAAGGAGATCGCCGTGACACTTGCCGAAAAGTTCGAAGCCCGCGGTGAGGCACGGGGTGAAGCCCGCGGTGAAGCCCGCGGTGTGGTCCGCGGTCGTACTGAGGAACGTGCGGAGACGCTGCTCGAACTGCTACAGGCGAAGTTCACCTCGGTACCGACCGAGTTCATCAACGCCATTCGCGCCGCGGACATCACGCAACTCCGTGCATGGACCAAGCGTGCGTTGACAGCGGACGCCCTCGACGGCGTCTTCAGCTGAGGAAGATCGCCGTGACACTTGCCGAAAAGTTCGAAGCTCGGGGTGAAGCCCGGGGCGTGCGGAGTCGCTGCTTGACCTGCTGCGAGCGAAGTTCACATCGCTGCCCGCCGAGGTGATCAACACCGTGCGCGGCGCGGATGTCGCGCAGGTACCGGCATGGACCGAGCGCGTGCTGACAGCCGACACTCCCGAGGACGTCTTCGGCTGACAAGCACGGGCCCGCCCCATCAGGGGAGGGCGGCGATCAGCTGCTCGACCTCGACGCGCGGCCCGGTGAAGAACGGGACCTCCTCGCGCACATGCCTTCTGGCCTCGGTAGCCCGCAGATCGCGCATCAGGTCGACGATGCGGTGCAGCTCGGGCGCCTCGAAGGCCAGGATCCACTCGTAGTCGCCCAGGGCGAACGAGGAGACGGTGTTGGCCCGCACGTCCGGATAGCCGCGCGCCGCCTTGCCGTGGTCGGCGAGCATCTTGCGGCGCTCCTCGTCGGGCAGCAGATACCAGTCGTAGGACCGCACGAACGGATAGACGCAGATGTAGTTGCCCGGATCCTCACCGGCCAGGAACGCCGGAATATGGCTCTTATTGAATTCGGCGGGGCGGTGGATCGCCGCATTACTCCAGACCGGCGCGCTGGCCCGGCCCAGTTCGGTGGTGCGGCGCAGATCGGCATAGGCGGCCTGCAGCTCCTCGATCTTCTCCGCGTGCCACCAGATCATGAAGTCGGCGTCGGCGCGCATCCCGGCGACGTCGTACAGCCCGCGCACGATCACGCCCTTATCGGCGAGCCCGTCGAAGAAGGCCCGAGCCTCCTTGATCGCCGCCTCGCGATCCTCCCCCAGCACCCCCGGCTGCACCTGGAACACCGAGAACATCAGATACCGGACGGTCGAATTGAGTGCCTGATAGTCGAGTCGCGCCATGCCCCCATCGTGCCACCGCCCGCCTCCCCCGCGCACAGCCGCACCCTCTCCGCACATCCGCACCCCCGACACGCCGCCGAAACGCCTGCCGCCCAGCACAACTCGGCCTACTTGTCGGTGCCCTCTGCCAACCTCCAAGGCATGCCATCGATACCCCACGAGGCGCCCCTGGACGAGGTCTTCGCGGATTGACCATGGCGCCAGACCGATAGGGAGGATCTGATGGCAATCACCCGGCCAACTCCTCGGCTGGCTCGATCGTGCGATCGCTATGGATGAGGTCTCGGAGATCTTCGCGGACTGAGCCACTGGATGGGCGGCAGCCGGGATCGGTCACCGCCCACCCGGCGGGTCAGTTCAGGTGAGCGGCGATTCGGGTGGACGCGGCGAGGCCGGAGGCGGCGCAGGCGGGGACGCCCACGCCGTGCAGGTAGGCGCCGGCCACGGCGAGGCCGGGGAGGTCGGCTACGGCCGATTCGATCTCGGCGACGCGGCGGTCGTGGCCCGGGGCGTATTGGGGCAGGCCGCCGCGCCAGCGCTGGACCAGGGCGGTCACCGGTCGGATCTGCAGGCCGGTCACCGTGGTCAGGTCCGCGGCCGCGGCGGCGATCAGGTCGGCGTCGGACCAGGACAGGAGGGTGTCGTCGCCGAAGCGGCCGAAGGAGGCCCGCACGACGGCGACGTCACGCTCGGCCAGGTGGGGCCATTTGCGGCTGGACAGGGTGAAGGCCTTGGCGCGCAACGGTTCTCCGGTGGCTACCAGAATTCCGGAGTTGTCCGGCAGCGGGGTGTCCGCGGGCAGGGCCAGTGCCACCAACACGGAGGAGGACAGCTCGATCGCGGCCGCGGCGCGGGCGGCCTCCGGCGCGACCGATCGCAGCAGCGCGGCGGTGACCGGTGCGGGCGTGGCGAGGATCACCGCGTCGACCGCTCCGATCGGATCCACGCGCCAGCCGTCGGTGGTGCGGACCAGATCCGTTACCGCGACACCGGTTTCGACCTTCGGCGCGGCGGCGGCCAGCAGGCCGTCCAGGAGCACCCGGTATCCGTCGTGGATGCCGCCGAAGACCGGCCCCGTGGAGGGCGGCGGCAGCGCGTCGCGCACCGCCCGCGTCAGGTTCGGCGCGCCCGCGTCAAGGGCGGCGGCCAGGGTCGGCAGCGCCGAGCGCACCCCGATCGAATTCGCCAGTCCCGCATACACCCCGCCCAGCAGCGGGTCGACGCTGCGCCGCACCACCTGTTCCCCGAACCGCTCCCCCACCAGCTCCGCTACCGAGACGTCCGCGCCGGGCGTCCAGCGCAGCGGCCGATTCGGCTCGTCCGCGATCCGCGCCAGCGTCGCATCGTCCACCAACCCCGCGACCGATTCCGGCCCCGCGGGAATTCCCATCAGCGTGCCTTCGGGCAGCGGATGCGCCGCCCCGCCGGACCAGATCAGCGGCCGCCGACCGGCCGGATACACCAATTGCTCCTCGAGCCCCAATTCGCGCAGCAGCGCCGGGATTTCGGGCCGCCGCGCCACGAACGCCTCCGCCCCCAAATCCATCGGATCCCCCGCCAGCTCCCCCGTGTACAGCACCCCGCCGACCCGCTCCCGCTGCTCGACCAGCACCAGTTCCACGTCGTTGCCGAGCGTCACCCGCAACCGATACGCCGCAACCAGCCCACTGATCCCGCCACCGACAACCGCGACCCGCATGCCCGCTCCTGTTCACCACTGCAGCCAATCGCGCCCGACCTGCGCCGAATCGGCACGACACTCCCCTGGCAAGCTACTCGCCCCCAGCGCGGCCACCACGGCCACCGCGCCACGCTCGATATCGTCGGCGAATGGACCCGCCCGATCTCGCCGACCCGATCCCGCTGTTCGAAGACACACCAACGGCACAAATCCCCCTGCCGCTCTTCCTGCAGACCAGGCCGGATATCGCCTTGATCCGGGAGCTGCGGGACTTGGCCTGGTAATCCCTACAGCGGCAGCGGCAGGCTGTGGATCAGCTCGACGGCGGCGGTGAGGGCGCCCGGATCCGTGTCGGGCAGCACGCCGTGGCCGAGGTTGAAGATGTGGCCCGCCGCGCCCAGGGCGATCGCCTCGTCGGCCTCGCGGGCGATGCGGCGCACCTCGCGCTCGACCACCTCGGGACCGGCGAACAGCGTCGCCGGGTCGAGATTGCCCTGCAACGCCTTTCCTGGCCCCACTCGGCGCACGGCCTCGGTCAGCGGCACCCGCCAGTCCACGCCGACCACATCGGCGCCCGCCTCGCCCATCGCGCCCAGCAGTTCACCCGTGCCGACGCCGAAATGGATGCGCGGCACGCCCGCCCCGGCGACCTCGGCGAACACTCGTTCCGAATGCGGCAGCACGAACTCTCGGTACTGGGCCAGCGACAGCGCACCCGCCCACGAATCGAACAGCTGCACCGCGTCCACCCCGGCGGCCAGCTGGGCGCGCAGGAATTCGATGGCGATATCGGTGAGCGCGCCCAGCAACGCATGCCAGGTGTCCGGATCGGCGAGCATCATCGCCTTGGTGCGCTCGTGATTCTTGCTCGGCCCGCCCTCCACCAGATAGGAGGCGAGTGTGAAGGGTGCGCCGGCGAATCCGATCAGCGGGGTCTCACCGAGCTCACCCACCAGCAGCCGCACCCCCTCCGCGATCGCGCCGACCTCCTCAGGCCGCAGCCGCGGCAGCGCCCGCACATCGGCGACGGTACGCACCGGATTCGCCACCACGGGCCCGACGCCGGGGACGATATCGAGGTCGATCCCGGCGGCCTTGAGCGGAACGACGATGTCGGAGAACAGAATCGCCGCATCCACCCCGTGCCGGCGGACCGGCTGCAGGGTGATCTCGCACACCAGCTCCGGATCGAAACAGGATTCGAGCATGCCGACTCCGGCGCGCAGCGCCCGATACTCCGGCAGCGACCGCCCCGCCTGCCGCATGAACCAGACGGGCCGCCGGCTCGGCCCCGCGCCGGTAGCGGCGGCCAGGAACGGCGCATCGGACAACCGGCGGCGTGTTGGTGTGCTCATCCCGGCCATCGTAAGCGACGGGTGGGGGCCCATCCGGCGCGCCTCCGGCCCCGGCGACGGGTTCGCGGCTAGGTTCGCATTCGTGACACCGCTCGACTTCCGCGACGGCGCCGCTCCGACCCCGGACCCCACTGGCGAACCGGCCCAGTTTCGCGCCGCGGTCGATGCGATGGGTACCGCATCCGTGCATCCCCGGATCGAGCTCGCACCGATCCGGCCCCCGCAACGGCTAGCTCCCTATTCGTACGCCATCGGCGCGGAGGTCAAGCACCCCGAAACCAACGTGATTCCGGTCGATTCCGAGGACGACGCGTTCGGGCGGCTGATCCTGCTGCACGATCCGAACGGCCAGGAGGCATGGCACGGGGTGTTCCGGCTCGTGGCCTACATTCAGGCCGATATCGATGCCGCGCTCGCCGGGGATCCGCTGCTGCCGGAGGTGGCGTGGAGTTGGCTGGTCGACGCGCTGGAATCGCGGGAGGAGTCGTTCACCGCGCTGGGCGGCACGGTCACCTCGACGAGTTCGGTTCGTTACGGCGATATCGCCGGACCTCCGAACGCCCACCAGCTGGAGCTGCGGGCATCGTGGACTGTGGAGTCGACCGAACTCGGACCTCACGTCGAGGCCTTCTGCGAGGTTCTGGCCTACGCGGCCGGTTTGCCACCCGCCGGCATCACCCATTTGCGGCCGCGTCCGCAGATTGCCGACGACCAGTTCTGACTGGGACGTAAAGTTCATTCCTATGCCCGTTGCCGACGAGTCCGCGAAGTCCCTGGCTGAAAGCGGGGACCCGATCGCCGTCCCCCTGCTCGAGCCCGCCGAGGGCGTGCCCCCGGTCTCGGACACCGCGGCCGCCGTCGCGCGGGCCGCGGCGCGCCTGGCCGTCGGCAGCGGCCCGCTGGCCGTCGACGCCGAGCGCGCCTCGGGTTTCCGGTACTCCAATCGCGCCTATCTGATCCAGCTGCGCCGGAGCGGATCCGGCAGCTTTCTGATAGACCCCATTCCGGTCGCCGACGCGCTCGAACCGCTGGCGGCGGCGATCAACGGGCTGGAGTGGGTGCTGCATTCGGCCGATCAGGATCTGCCCGGCCTGGCCGAGGTCGGATTGCTCCCGGCCCGGCTGTTCGACACCGAGTTGGGCGGCCGGCTGGCCGGCTTCGAGCGAGTAGGCCTGGCCGCGATGGTGGACAAGCTGCTCGGGCGCGAGTTGCGCAAGGGGCACGGCGCGGCCGACTGGTCCACCCGCCCGCTGCCCGACGACTGGCTCAACTATGCCGCCCTGGACGTCGAACTGCTGCTGGAGCTGCGCGAGGCGGTCGCCACCGCGCTCGAGGAGCAGGGCAAGACCGAGTGGGCCGCGCAGGAATTCGAACACGTCCGCACCACCACACCGGCCGCGCCCAAGCCCGACCGGTGGCGGCGCACCTCGGGCATCCACACCCTGCGCCGCACCCGCCAGCTCGCCGTGGTGCGCGAATTATGGTCCACTCGCGACCATTTGGCCCGCACCCGGGATGTGGCGCCGGCCCGGATCCTGCCGGATACGGCGATCGTCGCGGCCGCGACCGCGGACCCGAAGTCGATCGCGGCACTGCGGGCGCTGCCCGTCTTCGGCGGTCCGCGCCAGCGCCGATATTCGCGAGACTGGCTCGGCGCGGTGGAGCGTGCGCGCGCCCTGCCGGATTCGGACCTGCCCTCGCTCACCCAGCCCTTCGACGGCCCGCCCCCGGTGAACCGCTGGGAGCGCCGCGACCCGGACGCCGCGGCCCGGCTCAATGCCGCACGCGCCGCCATGGGCGAGCTCTCGTCGCAGTATGCGATCCCGGTGGAGAATCTGCTGACCCCCGATCTGCTGCGCCGACTATGCTGGGACGGCCTGCCCGAATTCCGTTCCGGCGGCGCACCGGACGATCCGGCGCGGGACATCGACGACTTCCTCACCGCGGGCGGTGCCCGCCCATGGCAGCGAGAGCTGGCCGCGGAGCCGCTCGCCGCGGCCCTGTTCTCCCCCGCCGCGCACGACTGACGTGGATCAATCTTCGTAGAACGGGGCCCGCCGGTCTCGACGGGCTCGGATTGCCTCGTCGAAGTTCTGCGTGGTTCTAGAAGCTGTTAGACGCCGCCCAACCAGCCGGTGATGCGCTGGGCGATATCGGCGGCGGTCAGACCCAGCTCCTGATGGATCTCCGAGCGCGAGGCATGATCCAGGAAACATTGCGGCACACCCAGATCACGCGTCGGCACGTTCACCCCCGCCGCGCGCAGGCGCGCCGACACCGTGGACCCGATGCCGCCGTGCAGGCCGCCGTCCTCGAGCGTCACGACCAGGCGGTAGTTCTCGGCCAGCTTCACGATGGTGTCCGAGACCGGCAGCACCCAGCGCGGGTCCACCACCGTCACCGAAATGCCCTCCGGCACCAGCAGATCCGCCACCTGCAGCGCGGTCTGCGCGAACGGGCCGACCGCGATCAGCAGCACATCGCCGCGCACCGCCTGCGCCGGGGCGCCCTCGGGCATGCGCAGCACATCCACGCCGTCGAGCCGCTCCACCGCCGAAATATCCTCGGCGACCTGGCCCTTCGGGAAGCGCAGCGCGGTCGGGCCGTCGCCGGTGGCCAGCGCCTCGGCCAGTTCCTCCCGCAAGGTTGCCCCATCGCGCGGGGCCGCGACTCGGATGCCGGGCACAATGCCCAGCACCGACAGATCCCACATGCCGTTGTGGCTGGCACCGTCGGGGCCGGTGATGCCCGCCCGGTCCAGCACGAGGGTGACCGGCAGCTTCAGCAGGGCCACATCCATCACCAGCTGATCGAAGGCGCGGTTGAGGAAGGTGGAGTAGAGCGCCACGACCGGATGCAGCCCGCCCAGCGCCAGGCCCGCGGCCGAGGTGAGCGCATGCTGTTCGGCGATGCCGACGTCGAACATGCGTTCGGGGAAGCGCTCCCCGAACGGGGTCAGCCCGGTGGGGCCCGGCATGGCGGCGGTGATGGCCACCAGGTCGTCGCGCCGTTCGGCGTGCCGGATCAGCTCCTCGGAGAACACCGAGGTCCACCCGACGGTCTTGCCGCCGATCGGCTGCCCGGTCTCGGGATCGATGACGCCGATCGTATGCATCTGATCGGCCTCGTGGTCCTCGGCCGGCCGATAGCCGCGCCCCTTCTGCGTTACCACGTGCACCACGACCGGACCGCCGAAATCCTTCGCCCGGCGCAGCGCGGCTTCCAGCGCAACTGTGTCATGACCGTCGACCGGGCCGAAATATTTCAGGCCGAGATCGCTGAACAGTTCCTGCGGGGCAACCGCATCCTTGATCCCCGCCTTGAGCGCGTGCAGCATCGAATACGCCGACCCGCCCACGCGCGGAATTCCCTGCACAAACCGCTTGGTCGCATCGAGCGCCTGCTCGTACGCGGGCTGCATGCGCAGCGCGCCGAGCCGATCGGCCACGCCGCCGATCGTGGGCGAATACGATCTGCCGTTGTCGTTGACGACGATGACCACCGAGCGATCGGGCCCGGCGGCGATATTGTTCAGCGCCTCCCAGCACATGCCGCCGGTGAGCGCTCCGTCGCCGACCACCGCAACGACGTGCCGGCGCTGCTTGGTCAGCGCGAACGCCTTGGCCAGGCCGTCGGCATAGGACAGCGATGCCGAGGCATGCGAGGACTCGACCCAGTCGTGCGCGCTCTCGGCGCGGCTCGGATAGCCCGACAGGCCACCCTGCTGGCGCAGCTGGTCGAAGGAGTCCTTGCGGCCGGTCAGCATCTTGTGCACGTAAGCCTGATGACCGGTGTCGAAGATGATCGGGTCGGCCGGGGAGTCGAAGATCCGGTGCAGCGCGATCGTCAATTCGACGACGCCGAGATTCGGCCCCAAATGTCCACCGGTCACAGCGACCTTGTGGACCAGTAATTCGCGAATCTCCTGCGCCAGTTCGCTCAGCTCCGATGCCGTCAGCCGACGCAGGTCCTCGGGTGTATCAACCCGGGCAAGCACTCCCACCGCTATCGCTCCCTACTCCGGATGGCTCGTCTGTTTCGGAACAGTCTACGGAGCGCCGCGGACAACCCCACCCCGGAACGGCGACCCGCCCGCGACACACCGCAATACTGTGATTCGGCACACGCACCCCACCCGCGCCTCCGTCCACGAATCCGCCCCCGCTCAGGGCACTACAAGGCGCGCGGATCCGGAGGAGAGTACGGCCCGGCGAGTGGGACGGTCAGGGGTGGGCGGGTTCGAGCAGGGCAACGCATTCAACATGGTGGGTACCCGGGAAGGCGTCGAAGGCCCGCAGGCGGGTGGGGGCGTAACCGGCGGCTCGGTAGAGGGAGATATCACGGGCGAAAGCCGCCGGGTCGCAGCCGATGTGGACGATGCGCCCGGGCGCGGCGGCGGTCAGCGGCGTGATGACCGCCTTGCCCGCCCCGGCCCGCGGTGGGTCCAGGACCACGACATCCGGTGCGGCGCCGACGGATGCACCGGCGATCCAGCGTTCGACGCGGTCCGCGCGCAGGCTGGCCCAGGGCAGATCATGCAGCGCGGCGACGCCGTCGGCCACCGCGGCCCGCGCCGATTCCACGCCGAGCACCGCGCCGGCCGGGCCGACCGCCTCGGCCAGCCGCGCGGCGAAAACGCCCGCACCGCAATACAGATCCCATGCCCGGTCGCCCGGCGACGGATCCGCCCATTCCGCGATCACATCCGAATAGCACTGCGCCGCACCGTGATGCGCCTGCCAGAAGCCTGTCGCCGACACCTCCCAGCGACGTTCCGCGACGTATTGCACCGCGCGCCCGCTGCCCTCGACCAGCCGCTCGTCGCGGGCGGCGTGCGCCGCCGCCCGTCGCGCGGTCGCCTTCCCGCGGTCGTCGCGCCAACTTCTGTCGATTCCGGCCCGCCGCGAGACCTCCGGCCGATTCCCACCGCGACGATCACCACCAGAACGTGAATTACCTGCCCGCCGTTGGTCTTCGGGGAGCATCGGGGCCAGTTCGACGATGTGGCGCAGACCGTCGCCGTCGACGGCGACCACGAGATCCGCACCGGGAGTCCAGATCCGGTCCGCGATGCCCTCGAGCGCCCCCGAAACCGGTTGCGGGCAGCGCAAATCCGCGATGACATCGGTGCTACGGAATCGATGGACACCCGCACGCCCCCGCGCGTCGACCACGAGCCGGATGCGGGTACGCCACCCGATATCCGCCTCCCGGCCCGCGTTCGGAATCGGCTCCACGACCACCTCGGTCTCCCACCCCGCCACCCGCCGCAACTGCTCGCTGACCACCGCGGCCTTCAGCGCCCGCTGCGCCGCCGGTGTGGCGAACGAAAAATCACAGCATCCCGCGCCCCCGGGCCCGGACACCGGGCAGAGCGCGGGCACCCGATCCGGCGACGCCTCCAGGATCTCCACGGCCTCCGCGCGGCAGAACGACCCGCCCCGGTCCTCGCTCACCAGCACCCGCGCCAGTTCCCCCGGCAGCCCGTGCCGCACGAACAGCACCCGCCCCTCGTGCCGGGCCACACAGAAACCCCCGTGCCCGGGAGACCCCAGCCGCACCTCAAAGACCGAATCAACCCACCCCGGTCCGCCACTCACGACTCCACCTCGCTCCGCTCCACTCACGGCCGTTCCTCGTATCCACGGCGCACCGACCCGGGCGCGGTCACAATCGTATTCCGCCGCGCCTTCGCCGACGAGCTGAGCTGCCACGGCACGCTGGTCACCATGACGCCGGGTTCGAACAGCAACCGCCCCTTCAGCCGCAACGCGCTCTGGTTGTGCAGCAACTGCTCCCACCAGTGCCCCACCACGTATTCGGGAATGAACACGGTCACCACGTCCCGTGGCGAATCGCGCCGGATTCGTTTCACATAGTCCACCACGGGCTTGGTGATCTCCCGATAGGGCGATTCGATCACCTTGAGCGGCACCGGAATATCGCTGTCCTGCCACGCCCGCACCAGTTGCCGCGTATCCGGGTCGTCGACGTTGACCGTCACCGCCTCGAGGACATCGGGCCGGGTGGCCCGGGCGTAGGCCAACGCCCGCCGGGTCGGCAGGTGCAGCCTCGACACCAGCACCAGGGAATGGGTACGACTGGGCAGCACCCCGTCCCACTCCTGCTCGTCCAGTTCCCGGCCGACGGCGTCGTAGTGGCGGCGGATCATCCGCATCGACAGGAAGATCGACACCATGGTGACGATCGCGATCCAGGCGCCGGCAAGGAACTTCGTGAGCAGCACGACGATCAGCACGACGCCGGTCATGGTCAGGCCGATCGCGTTGATCACCCGCGACCGCAGCATCCTGCGCCGCGCCGCCGGATCGGTCTCGGTGCGCAACAACCGTGTCCAATGCCGCAACATACCGGTCTGACTCAGCACGAACGACACGAAGACACCGACGATATAGAGCTGGATCAGCCGGGTCACCTCGGCCCCGAACAGCACCACGAAGGTGATCGCCGCGGCGGACAGGAACAGAATCCCGTTGCTGAAGGCGAGCCGGTCGCCGCGGGTGTGCAGTTGCCGCGGCAGGAACCGGTCCTGCGCCAGAATCGATCCGAGCACCGGGAACCCATTGAATGCGGTGTTGGCCGCCAGCACCAGGATCAACGCCGTCACGGTGGTGAGAAAGTAGAAACCTGCCGGGAAACCATGAAATACCGTCTCGGCCAGCTGCGCGATCAGCGTCTTCTGCGTGTATCCGGCGGGCGTGCCGACCAGATCGGACGGATCGCTCGCGAACACCACCCCGAGCCTGCGCGCCAGCACGATGATCCCCAGCAGCAGCGAGATGGCGACGAGACCGAGCATCAGCAGGGTCGTCGCGGCATTGCGGGACTTGGGCTTGCGGAACGCCGGGACGCCGTTGCTGATGGCCTCGACGCCCGTCAGCGCGGCGCATCCGGAGGAGAACGACCGCGCGATCAGGAAGGCGAACGCAAGCCCCTGATAGTGCGACGCGTTGCCGCTGAGCGTGAATCCGGACGACTCGGCGTGCAGGTGATCACCCAATAGCTCGATCCGCACGAACCCCCACATCAGCATGATGAACGTGCCCACCATGAAGGCATAGGTCGGAATCGCGAACATGGTCCCCGATTCCCGCACGCCGCGCAGGTTCATCGCGGCCAGCAGCACGATCGCCGCCACCGCGAACAGCACCTTGTGCGTAGCGACGAACGGCACCGCCGAACCGATGTTGGAGGCCGCCGAGGACATCGATACCGCGACAGTCAGCACATAGTCGACCAGCAGCGCGCTGCCCACCGTCAACCCGGCTGTCGGCCCGAGGTTGACCGTGGCCACCTCGTAGTCGCCACCACCGGACGGATAGGCGTGGACATTCTGCCGGTAACTGGCGACCACGACGGCCATCACGGCAGCCACCGCGAGCCCGACCCACGGCGCGTAGACGTACACCGACAGCCCCGCCGCCGACAGGACGATAAAGATCTCCTCCGGGGCGTAGGCCACCGATGACAGCGCGTCGGAGGCGAAAACCGGCAACGCGATCCGCTTGGGCAGCAACGTATGCCCCAGGGAATCACTGCGAAAGGGGCGGCCGACCACCATGCGCTTGAGGGCTGTCGTCATCTTGGACACCGGGCACAGCATAGGCCCGCGATGCGGGGGGTTTACCGCCGCGAACGCGATCGCGTTTCGAGCCGTCTGCGAGAGGGAACGCCGCTGCAGGGATCCCCAGCAGGTACGGTTCCACCGTTAGTGAACCAAACCGCACATCACGGTTTCCGGAATGGGGTTGGCAGGGTGTATGTAGTGATCATGGGGTGTGGCCGGGTGGGATCCTCCCTCGCGCGCGCCCTGATCCGGGTCGGTCACGAGGTGGCCGTCATCGACCGCGACCCCAGCGCATTCCTGCGCCTGGGCAAGGATTTCACCGGCGAACGGGTGACCGGCGCCGGCTTCGACCGCGATGTGCTGCAGCGCGCCGGAATCGACCGCGCGGGTGCGTTCGCGGCGGTCTCCTCCGGCGACAACTCGAACATCATCGCCGCACGGGTGGCCCGCGAGACGTTCGGAGTGGACCGGGTGGTGGCGCGCATCTACGACGCCAAACGCGCCGCGGTGTACGAGCGGCTCGGCATCCCCAGCATCGCCACCGTGCCGTGGACCACCGACCGATTCCTGCGCACCCTCATCGGCGACGACAACGCCGCCCCCTGGCGCGACCCCACCGGCAACGTCGCGATAGTCCAACTCACCCTGCACGAGGACTGGTTCGGACATCCGGTGCGCGATCTGGAGAGCGCGACCGGTGCCCGCGTGGCCTTCATCATCCGTTTCGGACGGGGCGTCCTGCCCAGCGACAAGACTGTCCTGCAGGCCGAGGACACCGTCTACGTCGCCGCCACCTCCGGCCGCGTCGGGGAGGCCGTCGCCCTGGCCGCCGCCGTACCGTCGAGCGAGGAGCAGTCGTGAAGGTCGTCATCGCCGGGGCGGGGGCCGTCGGCCGCTCCATTGCCCAGGAACTGCTGCGCGGCGGGCACGAGGTGATGCTGCTCGAGCGCCGCCTCGACCATATCGAGCCGGCCGCCGCCCCCGCCGCCGCGTGGGTGCACGGCGATGCCTGCGAGCTGGAACTGCTCGAGGAGGCCGGGCTGCAGGATTACGAGGTGGCGATCGCGGCCACCGGCGATGACAAGGCGAATGTGGTGTTCAGCCTGCTCGCCAAGACCGAATTCGGGGTGCGCCGGGTCGTCGCGCGCGTCAACGACCCGCGCAACGAATGGCTCTTCGACGCCTCCTGGGGCGTGGACGTGGCGGTCTCGACGCCGCGGCTGCTGGCCTCGCTGGCGGAGGAGGCGGTGACGGTCGGCGATATCGTTCGCCTGATGACGCTGCGCCAGGGGCAGGCCAACCTGATCGAGATCACCCTGCCTGCCGATACCCCGCTGGCCGGGCGGGCGGTGCACACCCTGACTCTGCCCCGCGATGCCGCGCTGGTGACGATCCTGCGCCGTGGCCGGGTGATCGTGCCGCAGCCGGACGATCCTTTGGAGGGCGAGGACGAACTGCTGTTCGTGGCGTCGGTCGAGGCCGAGGAGGATCTGCGCCTGGCGATCAACGCCTGAGCTGATGTCAGCTGGACGACGCCTCACGCGGCCTCCTGCAGCCGCGCGCGCAGTTTGTTCAGCGCGCGGTGCTGCATGACCCGCACCACGCCCGGACTGGTGCCGATCGCCTCCGCGGTCTGGGCCGCGGTCCAGCCCAGCACGATGCGCATCACCAGCACCTCACGATGCGCCGGAGCGAGCACCCGCATCAGGTCGTAGGTGAACTGCCGCCGCTCGGACGCGATGGCCATCTCCTCCGGTCCCGCGGCAAGCGAGGCCCGGTCCGGGAACTCGGCCACCGGATAGTCCGGATGGGTTCCGGCACGCCGGAACGCATCCGCGACCTTGTTGGCCGAGATACCGAAGACCAACGCCAGGAATGACTTGCCCTGGTCGCGGTAGCGGGGAATCGCCTGCACCGTTGCGAGGCAGACCTCCTGCGCCACATCGTCGGCGGTGACCTGCACATGTCCGCCGCCGCTCAGGCGGGCCGCGCAATAACGGCGTACCAGCGGATGGACGATCTTCACGATCTCTGTGACCGCCCGCGAGTCCCCCGCCGCGGCCGGCCCGATCAGGAGGTCCAGCTCCGCGGCGATCCGCTGACTGTCCGAACGCGCGGCAGGCGCCCCCTCGGATCCACCCTGCCGCTGTGTTGTGTTCTGCCGCAGCGTGGTCGATCGCGGGGCGGGGCGTTGCCCCGCCGCCCTGATTCCCGGCGCCATGGACACGACAGCCATCACAGCCACCGCTGATTCCACTGCCACCGTTGATTCCGCTGAACTGTCCTCGGTAGCCAACGCCCCGGATCCTTTCGCCGATCTCTGTAGCTCTTACAGACGATCGTGCTGCGATCCGGACTGACGAACCAGGCACCCCAGGGGTGGGTTACCCCCCACCTCGCGACGCGGCCGGGGGGATCTCAGTCCCGCGCGGCGGGGGCGTGCCCGGCCCGGCGCACCGCCCAGACGGTGACCAGCAGCGCCAGCGCCGTCAGCGGCCACCCCATCGCGATGCGGGTGACCGCGAGCAGACCCGTGCTGCCGGTCTCGTAGAAATGCGACTGCACCAGGTACCGGGCGCCGAACACCAGTACCCATACCAGCGTCGCCAGATCGTAGAGCCGCACCACGCGGCGATCCGAACGCCATTGGTTGCCATGGCCGTTCAGCACACCCCAGATCACCCCGGCGAGTGGCCAGCGCACCACCAGCGAGGCCAGGAACACCCCCGCGTACAGCAGGCTGGCCCAGATGCCGAACAGGAAGAACCCCTTGGCCGCGCCCATCCGATACGCGATGAACGCGCAGACGCCGACGCCGAGGAATCCGGAGATCGCCGGCTGGATCGGATTGCGGCGCACCAGCCGCCAGACCAGGATGGCCGCCGCGACGCCGAGCGCGGTCCAGATGGCCGCGCCGAGCCCCCACAGCGCATTCGCGGGGACGAACACCACCACCGGCAGCGTCGAGTAGATCAGGCCGCTGATCCCGCCCAGCTGCTCGAGCAGCGTCTCCTCGACATCGGCGGCAGCAGCATTGGGCTCGACCGTGCCGGTGATGTCCGAGGCGTCGGGGCTGTCGCCGCTGGAATCGGTGGCACCGGGGCGGGTTCGGCAGGGGTCCGATTGGTCGGTGGATGGGGCGCGTCGCTGGTTCTCGGCGACGAGTGCGCCCTCGTCATTGCTGGGTGTCGACATGCGTCAGGAATTCTCACGGAGTTCGTAGTAGGGGTTGAAGATAACCTTGGCGCCATCGCGTTCGCCGATGCGGCCGCGGACCAGGATACGACGTCCCGGCTCGATACCTGGGATGCGACGCCGCCCGATCCACACCAGGGTGACCGCATCGGTGCCGTCGAAGAATTCGGCCTCGAGACAGGCGCTGGGCGCCGTCGGGCAGGCCTCCACGCTGCGCAGCCGGCCCAGCATGGTGACCTCCTCACCCCGCTGGCAGGTCGCGGCCTGGCAGGCCCCCGACTCCTGCGAGGTCTGCGCCAGTTCCTGGGCGTCGAGCCGGTCCAGGTCGGTGGTGAGCCGGTATCCCAGGCGGCGGAAATATCCGCTGTCGGGTCCGGCCTTGCGCACAGCGGCACCGGAGACCGCCCTGTTCCTGCCGGAGAACACCATGATGAACACGCTTCCTGCACTGCCGACGGGGTGGGCCGCACCCCGTCGATATTCCTAACGTCCGGCCGGAGAGGCCTTACACCGCCACTGTAGATGGGCTCCGCCAGGCCTGCCACGGGTGCCCGTCCTCCGGATGATTACCCCCGATAGAGCTGGTCAACCATCCGGCGCGGCCCCGTCGCCTCCGGCGCGGTGACCACGTACGCTCGGCCAGTGCCCGACCTACCCCGCCCGGCTCTGGTTGTCGGTCTGCCCGGAACCGGCTCCGACGCCGATTTCGCCCGCCGCGCCTTCGGACCCGCCTGCGCCGCATGGGATCTGCCGTTCCTGGCGGTGCAACCCGATCCGCGCGACGTGGTGGCCAGCTGCCGTGCCGCACTGGACACCGCCGCCCGTTCGGGCCCGGTGCTGGCGGCCGGGATTTCACTGGGGGCCGCGATCGCCGTCGAATGGGCCTGCACGCGAGCCGAATCCGCCTTCGGCGTGATCGCCGCGCTGCCGGCGTGGACGGGCGCCGACACCTCCGGCTGCCCGGCAGCGCTCAGCGCCGCCGGGACCGCCGCGCAAATGCGCGCCGACGGCCTGGACGCCGTGCTAGACCGCATGCGCGCGGGGAGCCCGGACTGGCTGGCCACTGCCCTGACCCAGTCCTGGCGCGCGCAGTGGCCGCACCTGCCCCACGCCCTCGAAGAGGCCGCCGCCTACGCCTGGCCGACCCCGGAAACCCTTGCGGCGCTATCGGTTCCGGCCGCAATCGTCGCGGCGGTGGACGATCCGGTGCACCCGGTCGCCGTCGCGCAGGACTGGGCAGAGCTGATTCCGCGCGCCGAGTTGCGGCACATCACCCTGGACGAGCTGGGCGCGGACCCGGCCGTCCTGGGCACCCGCGGCCTGGCCTGCCTGTTCGGCCGTCAGGCCGCGGCCGGACGCACACAGTAGCCGAGCGGCGCTAGTTCAGGCCCAGCTGCTGCATGGCCGACCCCTCCGCACCGCGGCGTGGGCCCTGGGGATCCGGTGTGACCGCCGGGAAGCTGCCCGTGGCATGAGCCTGGGCGGCCGCGGCCTGCGCGTCGAGGGCCTGCTGCTGGGCCAGCGCCTGCTGCTGATGGGCCGCCTGCAGCTGATCGGCCAGCTCCTGCGGCAGCACCACCGGCAGCGGATCGCGCACCGGCAGCGGATCGTCACCGCGCCGCACCACCGTCTCGCCGAGGGTGGCCCGGGCCGCGGCCACCAGCGGCTGCCCCTCGTCGACCGCACCGGACGGGCCGGCCGCCACCATCCGCACCATCCACCGGTATCCGTCCACGCCGATGAACCGCAGATCGGCGCCCTCGGTCACCGCATGCAGCTCCCGGCCCCACGGACCGGTCTGCACCGATACCTGGGCGCCGTCGGCACGCAGCGAGTCGGCCAGGTCCGCGGCCACCGTGCGCCACTGCCCGGGCGATTTCGGGGCCGCATAGGCGGCCACGGTCAACCGGCCGTGCTCGGTGGCCAGATGCACCGCCTGCGGGGTGCCGTCGGGGGTCATCTCGACCTGCAGTTGCCCGCCCGGCGGCACCGGCACGATCACCGACCCCAGGTCCAGGCGCTGCTCGGCCACGTCGCCGAGGAGATCGGCCACATCGCCGTAGTCGTAGGGCCCGGTGCGTTCAGCCTCGTCGTTCACCCCGTCCGCGTTGTCGCGGTCGACGTATTCCGCTGCCGCATAGGCAGGTTCGGTGTAGACGGGCTCGTCCTGGTACTCGGGCTCGTCGTAATCCTCGTCATCGTACGGCGCCTCGTCGTACCCGAAATCGTCGTCGTAGTCGTCGTACTCGCCCGCCCCCGGGGCATCCTCCGGGGACCTCTTCTTCCGTCCGAACATCCTCATGCCTCCTTGCCGGCCGAGACGTCCCCGCCGACCTTCACCCCACCATTATCGAGGCTGGCGTGACCGCCGCTGGAACCGTGTCCGCCCGCGCCGCGGGCGGTCTCGTCCAGCCGGTCGACCTCCACGAAATCGACGAGTTCCACCCGCTGCACCAGCAGCTGCGCGATGCGGTCCCCGCGGCGCAGTTCGATCGCGGCGCGCGGATCGTGGTTGATCAGGCAAACCTTGATCTCCCCGCGATATCCGGCGTCGACCGTGCCAGGGGTATTGACAATGGACAGACCCGTCTTGGCCGCCAAGCCGGAGCGCGGATGGATGAGCCCGACCGTGCCGACCGGGAGCGCCACGGCGATGCCGGTGCCCACGAGCACCCGCTCCCCCGGCTCCAGAATGACGTCCTCGGTAGTGCACAGGTCCACGCCCGCATCGCCCGCATGCGCGCGGGTGGGCACAGGGATGCCGGGATCGAGCCGCAGCAGGGGTATGGATGGAATACCGGTCACGTCGAGGGAGCCTACGCGGTCACCCCACCTGCGTCGGGCGCGACGGTCCCGGAGGCGGCAGCGGAGCGTAACCACGCAGGGACCCGCTCCCGACGCCCATCGATACAGCCCACTGACCTAGTCTGATGAGGTGTCCGACCAGCCCCCCAATGTAGCCATGCAGCGCAACGAAACCGCCGCACCCGTGTACTCCGAACGCCAGTGGGCGCCGTTGTGGTGGTGGCCGGTGGGCCTGGCCATCGTGGGCCTGCTCGCGGCGACCCTGCATATGGGCGCGCCGGGAATCCAGGCCTGGCTGCCGTATGTGCTGCTTGTTCCGATCCCGATCTGGTGGCTGCTGTGGGTGGGCAGGCATCGCGTCGAGGTGGTGCCCGACGGGGACGGAACTCTCGAATTGCGCACCGACAAGGCGCATCTGCCGGTAACGTATGTCGCGCGGGCCGCGGTCGTACCCGCCAGCGCCAAGAGCGCAGCGATGGGCCGTCAGCTCGACCCCGCCGCCTTCGTGCAGCATCGAGCCTGGATCGGCGCCATGGTGTTGCTCGTTCTCGACGATCCGGACGATCCGACGCCGTACTGGCTGATCAGCGTCCGCCATCCGGACAAGGTCCTGGCCGCGCTGGGCATTACGCCGCGCACGGCGTAGCCAGCAGCCCAGGCTGCCGAGCCAAAGGAGGCGGCACCGCGCACGATCGCCGCATTGCGGCGGATTCGGCGCGGGCCACGCACGTAGTGTCCGCGCTCGGCGGTGCCGAGCGCGGAATGGGTGGATGTTCCTCTAGAGCAGTGCGTGCAGTCACCGCGACAGCCGGTGCGTACGCCTGGGGCTCAGGCGGCGCAATCCATGCAGATCAACTGCCCGCCGGACTCACTGGCCAGGCGGCTGCGGTGGTGCACCAGGAAACAGCTCGCACAGGTGAACTCGTCGGCCTGCTTCGGGATCACCCGGACCGAGAGCACCTCGTCGGACAGATCCGCGCCGGGAAGCTCGAACGACTCCGCAGTATCGGATTCGTCGATATCCACGACGGCGGACGCGGCCTCGTTGCGACGAGCCTTGAGCTCCTCGAGCGAGTCCTCCGAAACCTCGTCGGATTCGTTGCGCCTAGGTGCGTCATAGTCGGTTGCCATGTCGTATCCCCTCGTCCTTACTTCCTATATCCCGGACCGGTCCACTCCTCGCCGCATCCGGCCGGAATCAGCCGGAATCAGCTCGGCGAGCACCGTCCCGCCGGTGGTGTACGTCACGTGTACACCGCTCGCACACCGGTCCGGATCTGCGGAATCCGTTCCGGATCGCGCTCGGTTAACGCAGGACATGCCCTTGTTGTTCCCGATAACGCATACCTGATTCACCTCGGTCGATTCGGATCAGGCCGCCAGACAATAGCGGACGTGGAGGCAAAAGTCGCAATCAAAACACTCGTGAGTCGAAACTGGGGGGCCAATCGTCACCCCCGGGGCGGGTCCGACACGGTTCCGTGCCCACCTCTCCTACGATCCGTTACCGATACGACACGGGATATATACCCCGCGACGCCACGCGTTCGGCGGCACGCATGCGGGGATCCACAGCCGCAACTCGTAAGGTGTGCGTGTGGTTTCACTGATCACCGAAGGCAACGCGACCGATAAAAAGGGTCGCCCATACGCGCGCCGGCGCTATCAGCCCTGGGTCGCGATGGTGGCGATCCTGGCGTTGATCTGCGCGATCGTCTGGATCAAGGCGCTGACGACCGAGGATCGCTCGCATGCGGCGATGGCGTGTAACTCGCCCAGCCCCGCCGCGGATCCGAGCGCGCCCAAGCCGGCGCCGCTCGGCGAGCGCGTCTCGCCCTCGCGCCTGCACGATGTGGAACCGGCGGCCCTGGCACAGGCCAAGGTGCGTGTGTACAACGCCTCGGGCGAGCGCGGCCTGGCCGAGCACATCGCCACCAGTCTGCGCGATTACGGATTCGCCGGCCCGCCCCCGCCGCAGTACTCCAACGATCCCGTCTACGTCAACGGCGATCTGAACTGCACCGGCCAGATCCGCTTCGGCGTCAACGGCCGGCCCGCGGCCGCGTCGGTGCAGCTGATCGCGCCGTGCGCGGAACTCATCGAGGATCAGCGCGCCGACGACACGGTCGATCTGGCGCTGGGCACGGTGTTCGGCAACGACGTCCAGCCCAGCGACAACGCCGAGGCGGTGCTCAAGTCGCTCAAGAATCCGGCGCCGGGCAATCCGTCGATCGACTCGGGCCTGCTCGCGGCCGCCCGGGCCGCCAGCTGCTAACCCCCACGGTCATCCCGGCGCGCTCTTGGCCGGGATCTCACCGCCGGATTCCGGCCAAGAGCATGCCGGAATGACAACGGGCCGCCTAGGTCTCCGGAATCGCCTCCGACACGCCGAGCCGATCGAGTAATTCGATCAGCTCGGCAGCGATGCCGGGCGCCGCGGCGACCACGAGTTCGCCGGTCTTGGCGACCGTCCCCGCCGAGGGCAGGATCAGCCGCGCGCCCGCCTCGGCGGCGATCAGCGCGCCCGCGGCCCAGTCCCAGGTGTTGAGCCCGTGCTCATAGTGCGCGTCCACCTGGCCCGAGGCGACCATGCACAGATCCAGCGCAGCCGAGCCGACCCGCCGGATGTCCCGCACCCGCGGCAGCACCTGCGCGATCAGCTGCCCCTGCCGCGCCCGCCGGGCGGCGCCGTAGCCGAATCCCGTGGCCAGCAGCGCCATCGCCACCGAGCCGACCTCGGTGCAGCGCAGCGCGGTCGTCGTGCCGTCCGATTCGATCCGCTCGGCGCCCGCGCCCAGGCCCGCGCTGTAGACCCGATCCCCGGCCACGTCGGCGACCGCGCCGGCCAGCGACCGCCCGTCCCGCATCGCGGCGACCGACACCGAATAGGCCGGGATGCCGTACAGGAAGTTCACCGTGCCGTCGATCGGGTCCACGACCCACACGATGTCGATCGAGCCGTCGGCTCCCTGCGCTCCCCCGTCCATGCTGCCGCCGCCCTCCTCGCCGAACACCCGCTCACCGGGTCGCAGTCGTGCGAGCAGGGCGCGGATCAGCTCCTCGGTCTCGGTGTCCACGATGGTGACCGGATCGGTCGGGGTGCTCTTGGACTGCACGGCGTCCGGGTGCAACCCGCCCGCGGCGCCACCGACCTGAGTCCGGCGCAGCCGCACGTGCGCGGCCGCGGCACGCGCGAGATGAACTGCGACACGCCGCAATTCGGCGACCTCATCGGGGTCGGGGACCGGGGTGGCGGAGACGCTGGATGTCGGCATGATCCCCATCGGATCACACGTTGCCCGCCACTCGCATTAGGCTTGTCGTGCACGACACAGATCCGTCCGTCGCGCACTCCACCGCACATCGGCGTGTATTGTGCCGCGCGCACCTTGTTTGCGCCGACACCACAGTAACGAGGAGTCGTCAATGTCCACTCGGGGCCAAGCATTCGGTATCGACATCGGAGGGAGTGGCGTCAAGGGCGCCCTGGTGGATCTGTCCACCGGAGATCTCGCGCACGAGCGCATCAAGATCGCCACGCCACAACCCGCCACGCCGAACGCCGTCGCTGACACCGTGGCCAAGCTCGTGGCCCAGGCCGACTGGGACGGGCCCGTGGGTATCACGCTGCCCAGCGTCGTGGTCAACGGCATCGCCCGCACGGCCGCCAATATCGACAAGAGCTGGGTCGATACCGACGCACGCCAGCTGTTCTCCCTGGCCCTGGGCGGGCGCGAGGTCGTGGTGCTCAACGACGCCGATGCCGCCGGCATGGCCGAGGACCGGTACGGCGCGGCCAAGAGCATCGAGGGTCTGGTCATGCTCCTGACCTTCGGCACCGGCATCGGCTCGGCGCTGATGTACCACGGCACGCTGATGGCGAATTCCGAATTCGGCCATCTCGAGATCGACGGCAAGGAGGCCGAGCACCGGGCCGCCTCCTCGGTCAAGGAGCGAAAGAATTTGTCGTACAAGGAGTGGGCCGCTCAGGTCACCAAGGTGCTGGTGACCTTGGAGAACCTGCTGTGGCCGGACGTCTTCGTGGCCGGTGGCGGCATCAGCCGCGACGCCGAGCACTGGATCCCGTTGCTGGGCAATCGAACCCCGGTGGTCGCCGCGCATCTGCGCAATACGGCGGGCATCGTGGGGGCCGCCATGGCAGTCGATGCGGGCATCGCGCCGTGAGCGAGCGCAGTGCGCCAGCGAGGCGGAGGGGTGAGCACTCCGTTTCGAAAGTTACAATGGAACGCATGCCCGGCGGTGAGCCGGAACCAACCCCGGTGCTAGAGCCGGGACACCCCCGACAGAACCGCTCCGCCGGAATGAGAACTCTGGCGTGACGCCGCACGAGACCGTCACGAAAGGGCGTACGTGGTAGCCACGAATACCCGACAGACCGCTGAATCGGCCGACGAGGCCGACTCCGCAGACAGCACCGCCGCACAGCCGGTCCGCAAGGTCCCGGCTAAGAAGGCGCCTGCCAAGAAGGCTGTCGCCAAGAAAGCCCCTGCCAAGAAGGCCGGTGTCAAGGCCGTCGCCAAGAAGGGACCGGCCAAGAAGGGCGCGCCCAAGAAGGCCGGGGCCGAGGGCGAAGAGGGCTCCGACGAGGAGACCGTCGACCTCGAGGATCTCGGTGACCTGGAGGTGCCCGAGGACGACCTCGCCGAGGAGGAGGTCGTCGAGGACGCCGCCGAGGAGGCGGAAGAAGCGGAAGAACCCACGGCCGCCGATAAGGCCTCGGGCGACTTCGTCTGGGACGAGGAGGAGTCCGAGGCGCTGCGGCAGGCCCGCAAGGACGCCGAGCTCACCGCGTCGGCCGACTCGGTGCGCGCATACCTCAAGCAGATCGGCAAGGTCGCCCTGCTCAACGCGGAGGAGGAGGTCGAGCTCGCCAAGCGCATCGAGGCCGGGCTCTACGCCGCCGAGAAGTTCCGCGAGCTGAGCGAGAAGACCGATAAGCTGCCCGTCACCACGCGCCGCGATCTGAACTGGATCATGCGCGACGGCAACCGCGCCAAGAACCATCTGCTCGAGGCCAACCTGCGCCTGGTGGTATCGCTGGCCAAGCGCTACACCGGCCGCGGCATGGCGTTCCTGGATCTGATCCAGGAGGGCAACCTGGGCCTGATCCGCGCGGTCGAAAAGTTCGACTACACCAAGGGCTACAAGTTCTCCACGTACGCCACCTGGTGGATCCGTCAGGCCATCACCCGCGCCATGGCCGATCAGGCCCGCACCATCCGCATCCCGGTGCATATGGTCGAGGTCATCAACAAGCTGGGCCGTATCCAGCGCGAGCTGCTGCAGGACCTGGGCCGTGAGCCCACGCCCGAGGAGCTGGCCAAGGAAATGGACATCACCCCGGAGAAGGTCCTCGAGATCCAGCAGTACGCCCGCGAGCCCATCTCGCTGGATCAGACCATCGGCGACGAGGGCGACAGCCAGCTCGGCGATTTCATCGAGGATTCCGAGGCGGTCGTCGCGGTCGACGCGGTGAGCTTCACGCTGCTGCAGGATCAGCTGCAGTCGGTGCTGGAGACGCTGTCCGAGCGCGAGGCCGGCGTGGTCCGGCTGCGCTTCGGCCTCACCGACGGCCAGCCCCGCACCCTGGACGAGATCGGCCAGGTGTACGGGGTCACCCGCGAGCGCATCCGGCAGATCGAGTCCAAGACGATGAGCAAGCTGCGCCACCCCAGCCGCTCACAGGTGTTGCGCGACTACCTGGACTAAGTCAGGTCCCCGCACCACCGAAGCGCCGCCGGTTATACCGGCGGCGCTTCGCATTTCGGTCGCCCTCGCCCTCGCCCTCGCCCTCGCCCTCGCCCTCGCCCTCGCCCTCGCCCTCGAACAGGCTCGCAGACTATCCACGCCTTGGCAGTTCGGCGTGTCGCCGTCATTCCGGCGTGCTGCTGGCCGGAATCCATCGGGGGATCCCGGCCAAAGTCACGCCGGGATGACGGACGGCCAGTCACGCCGGGATGACGGACGGCGAATACACGCCGAGATGACACACGGGCGAGTAACCGCACGAATGCTGGCAGACTTGGCGGTCGTGGATCAGTTGGTGTTGGTGTTCATTCTGGCGTTCGCGACGATTCTGGCGCAGCCGCTGGCGCGGCGGACGGGGCTGGCGCCCGCGGTCCTGATGACCGTGTTCGGGCTGGTGCTCGCGCTCATTCCGGCGGTACCGAATATCACTCTGGAACCCGAGCTGATCCTGCCGCTGGTGCTGCCGCCACTGTTGTACGCGTCCGCGCGGCGCACCTCCTGGCAGCAGTTCGCGGGCAGTGCGGGCCCGATTCTGTTGCGCGCGGTCGGGCTCGTCGTCGCGACGGCCGTCGCGGTGGCCGTTATCTTCCACCTCTGGTACCCCGCGGTTCCGGTGGCGGCGGCGCTGGTCCTGGGCGCGGTCGTGGCGCCGCCGGATCCCGTCGCGGTCAGCGCGCTGGCCGATAGGCTCGGCCTGCCCCGCCGCCTGATGTCGGTGCTCGAGGGCGAAGGCCTGTTCAACGACGTGACCGCGATCGTGCTCTACAACGTCGCGGTGCAGGCCGTGGTCACCGGCAGCTTCTCCGCATGGCATACCGCGATCGAATTCGTGGTGTCCGCGGTGGTCGCGGTCGTCGCCGGGCTGGTGCTCGGCTGGGTGGGGAGCCGGATCATGCGTCGCCTCGAGGAGGCGCCGTGGCAGGTCGCGCTGGGTTTGCTGTTGCCGTTCGCCGCGTATGGCATCGCCGAGGCCGCGCACGGGTCGGCGGTGCTGGCGGTGCTGGTGTGCGCGCTGTATCTCACCGATGCCGCAACCGATTTCAGCGACAGCGACTACCGGATCGTCGGCGATTCGTTCTGGGATGTCATCGACATGCTCGTCACCGGATTCGCTTTCGGGCTCATCGGTCTCGAACTCAGCTCGGTGCTCGCGGCGACCGGTCCGGACTGGCCCCGGCTACTGAGCGGCGCGGGCATCGTCATCGCGATCGTGGTGGGGCTGCGCCTGGTCTGGCTGATGGTCAGCACCGTCGTATTCCGCAGCTGGCGGCACAACCCCACCGCCGATGAGCCCTACACCTGGCGCGAGACGCTGGTGACCTGGTGGGCCGGGATGCGCGGGGTCGCGACGGTCGCGCTGGCGCTGGCCGTGCCGCTGACCACCGATTCCGGCGCGCAGTTCCCGGGCCGCCCCGAGATCCTGTTCACCGCCTTCGCGGTCGTGCTGTTCACGCTGCTGCTGCAGGGCACGACGCTGCCGGCTGTGGTGCGGGTGAGCCACGTGCAGGCCGATACGGAGGTCGAGCGCGCCCTCGAGCGGGCCCTGTGGGTGCGGATCCTCCGTGCGGAGCTGGCCCGCCTCGAGGAGCTCTCGGCCGCGGAGAAGCTGCCGCCCACGGTCTATCAGCGCATGCGCGAGGGATTCGAACGCCGTCTGGCCCATGCCGATCCGGAGACTGCCGGTGATGTCAAGGACGCCGATAAGCCGCTGCGGTTCTCCCGCCAGATCCGGGCGATCAGCAACGAGGTGCTCGAGGCCGGGCGGTCCGAGGCCATGGCCGCGCGGCGCGAGCCCGGCATGCCCCCGGATCTGGTGGACCGGCTGATGCGGCGGCTCGACCTGCGCCCGGCGCCGTTCATCTAGCGGGCCCCATCGACACGGCCCGGGCGCGTCAGGCCCGGAGGCGGCAGCGGAGCGTCACCACGCAGGGCCCGCGGCCGGGCCCTATCGACACGGCCCGGCGGTGCCAGTGACGTAAACGCGACACGCCGTGCCAACGTGCCAGACATCGTGACAGAGTCGTTACCTGCGGTCATGTTTAACAGGCACTAGCTATTTGCATTAGTCAACTCCTCTAAATTTACTACCTGCGGGTATCCGGCTATTGTGCCGGAGTGTCGCCGCCCGATAGGTCCGGCGGCGACTCGCTAGCAAGGAGTTGGCATGTCGGAGATCAACGAATTCACCTACGGGTGGCTCACCCCCGCCCTCTCATACCTCATGTCGGTCATCGGATCGTTGCTCGCGCTGCGCTGCATGGCCCGTGCCCGCACCAGCCCCAAGCCCCGGGGATGGATCATCACCGCGGCCCTGGCACTCGGCGGCACCGGGATCTGGGTCATGCATTTCATTGCGATGCTGGGCTTTTCGGTGCACGGCGCGACCATCCGTTACAACATCCCGATCACTGTCCTGAGCGCGATACTCGCGATCGTCGTGGTGTGGATCGGATTCTCGACGGTGATCCGCAGGCAGGGCGATCCCACCTCGCTGCTGCTCGGCGGCACGATCACCGGCCTGGGCGTGGGCGCGATGCACTATGCGGGCATGTTCGCGATGAAGTCCAACGTCGAGATCACCTACGATCCGTGGATCGTGCTGCTATCGCTGTTCATCGCGATCGCCGCGGCCACGGCGGCGCTGTGGTTCTCCCTGCACGTGCACGGCATCCTGTCCTCGATCGGCACGGCCCTGGTCATGGGAATCGCGGTCACCGGCATGCACTACACCGGCATGTACGCGATGCACACGCAGGGCTCCGACGGCATGGGCATGCCCTCGGGCGCGCAGGCGCACGAACTGCTGACCCCGCTGATCATCGGCGTCAGCATGCTGACGATCCTGCTGTTCCTCCAGGTCGGCATCACCGATCCCGACGAACCCGACCTCTCGCGGGTCCAGGGCCAGGACGCCAGCCGCTACTGGCCCAGCCGCTGAGGCGACACTGCCGCGGCGACTGTTGCTGAGCGATGCTCGACCCGCCACACTGATCGGCGTGCCCGCCTCCGTGCTGACCCGCTACCGCTCGCCGTGGACCCGGACCATCGACGCTGGGACGGTCCTGCAGGGGCTGCGGACCTGGCGGCACGAGCCCGAGCCGATCCGCCGCGGATTCGGCGCGGTCCGCGACCATCTCGGCGGCGCGCCCGCCAGCTGCGCCTACGCGTTCACGCTGTTCGTCACGTGGTGGACCCTGCACGGAATCAGCGATTTCGCCGGGCATCGGCTGATCCTGTCGCAGTCGACGAATCTGCACAATATGCGCCGCGAACCGGTGCAGGTGCTGGTGGCCTCGGCATTCTGGACCGAGGGCGGCTTCCCCTGGGTCATCATCGTCGGCTTCCTGACCCTCATGGCCTTTGCCGAACGCTGGCTGGGCACCGTGCGCTGGATCCTGGTGTTCGCGGTCGGGCATGTCGGCGCGACGCTGATCGTGGTCACCGGGATCTCCTACGCGGTGCATCGCCACCTGATCCCGGTGAAGGTGGTGCTGGCCACGGATGTCGGTTCGTCGTACGGCTTTTCGGCGGTGCTGGCCGCGCTTGCATTCCATCTGCGCGGCGCCGCGCGGATCGTGTGGATGCTCGCGCTGGTGGGCTGGTACGGGCTGGGCGTGTGGCGCGGGCGCACCTTCACCGACTACGGCCACCTGACCGCCGTACTGCTCGGCCTAGCGTTCGGCGCGGCCGCGCTGCTGATCTCGCGGCGGCTCGAGCGGCTGCGCGACGGCCCGGGCGGCGCATCGTCCGGGCCCGTACCGCAATCCACCGCATAGGCCGAGCAGCGCTCGGCTACTCCGTCGTGCCGGGGAGCGCGGCGTAGGTTCCCTCCGGCCCCGGCCGGTAGTCGGTGACCGAGACGACCGCGCTCGCCGGGAGCGGACCGTACAGATGCGGGAAGCGCATCGACTCCGGATCCGTCGGCACCCCCGGCTCCCATTTCACCGGCGCGCCGAGTCGGTCCGGATCGAGCCATAGCAGAACCACATCATCGCGGCCGGCGAACAGCCGGTTGGCCGGCAGGTGAACCTGCCGAGGGGCCGAGAGGTGTACGAAGCCGTCGGAGTCCAGCGAGGGCGTGCGCCGCGCGCCCTCGACCTGCGCGCGGTCCCATTCCTCCCGCGTGCACAGATGAACCAACCTGTGCGCGTTGCCAATTCGGGCATTGTCGGCGGAAGCGGCGTTCATAACACGACCTTATCCCATTCGTAACAGCCCCCGGCCTGCGAGTTTGCCAGATCCCAAGTGTGAGCGCCGACGGCCCGGGGTAGTCTCCGGGTAGACAACTGGATCAGCGTATTTGCGGAGGTGGGAGCCTGCGTTCCCCGGGCGTTCCGGCGGTGCCGAACCGGCCGTGGCGGGCTTGTTCGCGCACAGCGAAACCCCAGGTCATGTTAGGGAAAACACAGTGAAACAGCCTCGGGAACAAACACCACCTCCCAAACGTCTGACAAAGTAGTCAAGTAACCCCTGCTGGGAAGTAGCGGTAGCGAGCCCGCGGAGTGGACTGCGGGCCCCACACCTAGGCGAACGGTCTTCTGCACCGGGAGCCGGGACGGAGGAGTCATGCCAGGAACCCTGACTAGCACCAGCACCGAACTGACAGCGGTCGACCGGTGCGATCGTTGCGGGGCAGCTGCACGTGTACGCGCAGTTCTTCCCGCAGGCGGTGAGTTGCTCTTCTGCCAGCATCACGCCAACGAGCACATGGATCGTCTCCGTGAGCTCGAGGCCGTGATCGACACGGAGGCGGCGCCGGCGCTGTGATCAGCTCCTTACGTCCGCTCGACAACTGAATCTTCCCAGTGAACAACGCGTACGGGTGGTCCTTCGGGGCCGCCCGTACGCGTTGGATGCGGCGTCCTCAGATACCCAGCCCGCGGGCCAGGACCGGCCAGGACCGCATGAAATTGTCCCGCCAGTACCCCCAGGAGTGGGTGCCCGAGGGCTGGAAGTTGAACGTCGCCGGAATCCCCAGCTGACCCAGCCTGGCGGCCAGGTTGTGGGTGCAGTAGTCGACCCCGGCCTCGATGACTCCTCCGATGATGAGCTGATTGGCCAGGCCGCCGGGCCCAGGCAGCGCGTACGGGCCGTTGAGCGTGTCGTACGGCCCCGGCAGACCGTTGCCGGAGGAGACGTAGAGGGCCAGGCCCCGCAGCTGGTCTGCGTGCAGATACGGGTCGTTGGCCGCCCAGTCCGGGGCTCCGACGGGACCCCACATGTTGTCGGTATTACCGCCGCCCCACACATCGACGGTCATCTGGATGTATTTCGAGCCGATGGGGTCGCTGGTCTGGGCGCAGCCGCTGTAGGCCGCGGCGGCCCGGTACAGGCCGGGTTTGGCGATCGGCAGCGCCAGCACGGTGGTGCCCGAGGTCGACAGCCCCGCAATGGCATTGATGCCGTTGGTGCCCAGCGCGGCGTTGATGAGCGGCGGCAGTTCCTCGGTGAAGTACGTCTTCCACTTGTTGCGGCCCAGGTTGGGATCGTCCTTGATCCAGTCGGTGTAGTAACTCCACGCGCCGCCGATCGGCTGGATCACGTTGACGTTCTTGTCGGCCATGAAGCCAGTGACGATATCGGTGTTGTGATCCCAGGTGGCGGTGTCCTCGCCGCCGCCGGCGCCGTTGAGCAGGTAGAGCGCCGGACGCGGCACCGAGGCGTCGGCGGGGCGATGCACGTCGACCGGAAAGCTCTTGTCCATCGCCGCCGAATACACCGTCAGCCGGATATCGCGGTCGTCGACGAGTTTGGCGGCCTGGATCCGGGAGCCGTCCGGCGCGGACACGTCCGCGAGCAGCGAGCCCGACCGAACGATCGGATCGGCGCTCGCACGAGTGGTGCCGACCTCGGTGCCCCCGACCGCCAGCAACACCGCGCCCGCCATAACCGCCGCCGCCCTACCCCCACGCCGTGCCCAACGAGAGTTCAACTCCGCGCCTTTCGCATCGAATCGGTCCGCGGCAGCAACCGATTGCACGGCCCGCCACGGAAATTGAGGGAGGGCCACGAAAGATATGGCAATCTTCCAGCATACCGTCGCCGACACCGTATCCGACGCAGCAATATTCGCTGCTGCGGCACGCGGACCAGCTAACGATGGCGGCGTTCGATACCGTCCAGCAATCGCGCGAGGCCGTAGGCGAAGGCACCCTCGGGGTCGCCGGGGGCTTGGTATGCCTCCCCGGTTACGGCGCCGACCCGCGTCGCGAGCGGGAAGTCCGTGGGCTGGATTACCCGCGTCAGCACTGGGCCGTACACCTCCCACCATTGGGCGTCGCTCATCTGCTGGGCGCTGCGGGCGGCGGCCACGGCCATACGGGCGTTGCCGGTTGCGAAGTCGGAGAGCGCCGCGATGACGCGGTCCATCTCCAGGTCCGAGAGGCCGGTGCCGTCCAGTGCGGCGAGTTGGCGTTCGTAGCGGCCGATTCGACCCGGCCCCAACACCTGTCGCCACGGCGGCACCTCCAGTAGCCAGGGATGGGCCAGCAGTTCCTCGCGTACCCGCTGGGCGATCGCGGCCATGCGGTCGCGCATCGGGAGGGTCGGATCAATGGGGGCGTCCTGCATGGCGACCGCGTCGACCATGAGCACGATCAGGGCCTCCTTACTGGGCACGTAGGTGTAGAGGCTCATCGGGCGCAGACCCAGCTCGGCGGCGACCGTGCGGATCGAGACCCGGTCGTAGCCGTCGCGGTCGGCGATCGCGATCCCGGCACGGACGACCTCGTCGACGGTGACGGCTTGCCGGGGTCCGCGAAGGCCCGGCCGCGGCGGCAAGGACTCGCGCCACAGCAGGTTCAGCAGGCGAGTGGCCTGGTCAACGGCCGATTCGTCGGGCACGGCACTCCTCGCGGAATTTCGGTACACTATACGGAGTTACAATACACCGTACGCAGTACGTTGATCCAGCTGCCCGACCAGCACTCGCCGAACCCGCAACAGTTCTCGGCACACCACCGATGGAGGTACGACCCTGACCACCACCAACGCCACATATCTCCCCGACCGGCACATGTTTGCGTTGTGGACATGGACCGGCGACGGTCCGGGAGCGGTACCCGCCAGGTTCGGCGAGACCGCGCGGATCGGCTTGGCAATTCCGTCCGCGGACGGCGGTATCGCCGTCGCGGAGGTCGAGTGCGCGCTGGTCGAGCCGGAGCGGTATGCCGACTCGGTACTCGCCGCGCCGGGCCCATCCGTGCATGCCTGGCGTGCCGCGCTCGACGGGCGGGGCGATCCAGGCGTGTTGCCGCCCGCGGCGCATGCGGTGCCCAATGCCGCCGGAACCGCGATCGTCTCGGCGGAGCGGGCGATCTGCGCACTGACCGAGACCGTGGCGGTGAGCACCGAACTGAGTACCACGCTGCACGCGCGGCTGCGGCCGTATCAGGCGCGCGGGGTCGCGTGGCTGCGGGAAACCACGGCCGTGCACGGCGGGGCGGTGCTGGCCGACGAGATGGGTTTGGGCAAGACCGTGCAGGCGATCGGATATCTGCTCGGGCGGGCCGCCGATCCGCAGCTGGTGGTGTGCCCGACCTCGCTGGTCGGCAACTGGGCGCACGAGATCGAGCGGTTCGCGCCCGGACTGCGGCCGCTGCGCTGGCGCGGCGGGGCACTGCCCGAGCCCGTCCCGGGCCTGGTCGTGATCACCGGGTATCCGACCCTGCGGGGGCATGCCCCGGCACTGACCGAACGGACCTGGGCCACGGTGATATTCGACGAGGCTCAGGTGCTGAAGAATCCGCGCACCCAGGTATCGCGGGCCGCGCGGACACTGTCCGCCCGCGCACGTGTCGCGCTCACGGGCACCCCGGTGGAGAACCATCTGGACGAGCTGTGGGCGCTGCTCAATCTGATTGCGCCGCAGGCATTCACGCATCGATCCCAGTTCCGGCGGCGGTTCGTGCGGCCGATCCACGAGGGTTCGGCGGCCGCGGCGGTCCGGCTGCGTGACACTCTCGAGCCGATCGTGCTGACCCGCACCAAGTCTCAGGTGGCCGCGGCGCTGCCACCGAAGATCCACTGCGATCTGATCTGCGATCCGACCGCCGAGCAGGGGCGGCTCTACGACGAGGTGCTCGATCGCGCCGAGGCGCAGGGGTTCGGCACCGGCGCGCAGCGGCATTCGCGGGTGCTCGCGGCGCTCACGGCGTTGAAGCAGGTCTGTAACCACCCGGGCCTGATCTCCGGTGATCTGGACGAATTATCCGGGCGCTCCGGCAAATTCGATGTCTGCGCCGACATCCTGGCCAACAATGTGGAGCAGGGCGATCCCACGCTGGTGTTCACCCAGTACCGCCGCACCGGCGAGCTGCTGGCACGGTATTGCGCCGAGCGATTGGACGTGGCAGCGCCCTTCTTCCACGGCGGACTGAACCAGGACGAACGCGCCGAGATCGTCGACCGGTTCCAGTCACCGGACGGTCCGCCGGTGCTGATCCTGAGCCTGCGCGCCGCGGGCACCGGCCTGACCCTTACCCGCGCCGCGGACGTCATCCACTACGACCGGTGGTGGAATCCGGCGGTCGAGGCGCAGGCCTCCGATCGCGCCCACCGCATCGGGCAGACCCGTGCGGTCACCGTCACCACCCTGACCACCGACACCACCGTCGAGGAACATATCGCGGGCATGCACGGCCGTAAGTCCGCACTCGCCGGGCTCACCGGGGGATCGGCGAACACCGGAACCGAGACCGGCACCGTGGCAGCCCTGGCCCGCCTCGACGACGACCGCCTGCTGGACATCCTGCGCCGCAAGCGAGGCAACTGATATGCCCGACAACGAATTCGGCTACACCGCATGGGGCATGGACTGGGTACGCCTGGCCGAGCCACTGCGCATTACCCGCCCCGAACCACTACTCCCCCGCGCCCGCAGCATCGCCCGCAACGGTGGCGTACACACCGAGATCGACGGCACCGCAGTGCGCGCGAGCATCCACCGCGGCACCCAAGCCTCGGTCGCCTACCTGGAGCTGACACCGCTGACCGGCACGACGATCACCGCTATCTCGACCCTGATCCCCTCGGACACAGTCGAACTCGGCGACACCGCACACGCCGCGATCACCGTGGCGGGCATCGCCGTCGCCCCACACCTGCGCAGCACCGATTGTTCCTGCCCGGCGCGCACACCCCGCTGCCTGCACGTCCTGGCCACCTACTACGCCCTCGCCCGCCGGATCGACGAAAGCCCCTGGCTGGCACTGGATCTACAGGGATACCGGAACGCGTCACCAACCGCCTCCGCCCCGGCCATCCCACCGCCCCGCTGGACACCACTGGACACCCTCACCCCGGCAACATATTTCGGCCCCACCGAAACCTGACACCGCCCACCTCCGAGCGGCCTCGGACTCGCCGACCCGTTTGCGATAGGCATCCTTGTCCCATTTGCTCGTACAACACCTCTGCCCGTGGTATCGCATCGCGGTACCACGCGCCCGTCTTGTCGCCGCCGACAAGGAGAATCGCTGATCGCCATGGGTCGAAGACGAACAGGATGCGGATCATGGTCGAATTTCCACCCGCGGGTGGACCACAATCCGCTGCCGGGTGGTGCCGGGATCGGTGCTGCGCGAGCACCCTGGAGTCATGAGCATCATCGACTATCTGAGTGCGGCGGCCGGCTGGAGCATCGACGTCGTCGGGGTGGTGTGGCTCGGGACCGCGATATGGTTCGCGGCGGTACGGCAGGGCACCCTGCGCGGCAAGATCTGGCACTTCGCCCGCACCCTGCTGCCCGAACCGTGGATGATCGTCGGCATCATCGTCATCAGCGTCGTGACAGGCCTGCTGCCGCGACACATCTGGGACCCTGTGACCTGGAAGGTCGAGGCGCTACGGGCCGTCGGCTCGGTGCTGATCATCGCCTCGGCGGCACTGATGGTGTGGGCGCGCCTCGCGCTGGGAACCATGTGGGCGGGCCGGCCGATGATTCAGCAGAATCACGAGCTGCGCACCGGCGGGCCGTACCGGCTGGTGCGCCACCCGATCTACACCGGGCTCCTGGGCATCATGGCCGGTCTCACCCTGATCGCCGGCTTCGGCTCGACGCTGATCACGCTCGCCTTCGTCACGGCCTGGCTGCTGCGCCGGGTCCGGGTCGAGGACACCATGCTGATCGCCACCTTCGGCGACGACTACCGCACCTATCGGCACCGCGTTCCCGCGCTCGTTCCGCTCGCCCGGCCCCGCGCCTGACGACCGATCCGGTGCGTAGACATGCCCGCATGGCCCGTGATATACATAAGGTGAGGCTTACTTAGTAGAGCCTTACCTTGTCACTGTCCCATACAATACGCATCACGAGGCCGACCGTGTACGTCTGTATCTGCAACGCCGTCTCCGAGTCAGACGTGCACAGCTGCGTCGCCGCGGGCGCCTGCTCCACCAAACAGGTCAAGAGCGCCTGCGGCTGGGAGCCCGGATGCGGCAGCTGCACCCGGCGGCTCGCGGAGGTATTCGGCCAGGCCATGAGCGCGGCACCGGCCGCGACACGCCGGGCCCCAGCCGCCTGACACGCCGCTGCACAAACCTGACGACCGGATCGTCACGGTATAACATTTAGGCCAGCCTTGCCTCGCCACGGCCGAATTTGCCTGCATAAACGCGAGACACGCTGGTCGTTATAGCAACGACGAATATCCTTGTGTGCCACGATCACACCCCATGGAAGGCGACAAGGAAATCATTGCGCTGCTCAACGAGCAGCTCACGGCCGAGCTGACCGCGATCAACCAGTACTTCCTGCACGCGAAGATGCAGGAGAACTGGGGATTCACCAAGCTCGCCAAGCACACGAAGTACGAGTCCATCGATGAGATGAAGCACGCGGAAATCCTTACCGACCGCATCCTGTTCCTCGAGGGACTGCCCAACTACCAGAAGCTCAACACGCTGCGCATCGGCCAGACCGTGCCCGAACAACTGCGGGCCGACCTGGCGGTCGAGGTGGAGGTCGTGACCCGGATCCGCCCCGCCATCGAAGTGATGCGCTCCCGCGGCGACGTCACCTCGGCGCGGATCTTCGAGACGATCCTCGAGGACGAGGAGCATCACATCGACTACCTGGAAACCGAGCTCGAACTCCTCGCGACCCTCGGCGAACAGCTGTATCTGCAGCGCTACACCGATACGCCCGAGGGCGACTGAACATCTCCGCCGGGCCGTGTTAGCTGCGGCCCGGCGGATGCGTTCTCACATCCGGCGCAGGGCGGTAATGCGTTCGGAGAGCTGATCGGCCGTCGCCAGGGCGGTGGGCGGGCCGCCGCATTCGCGGCGCAGCTCGCCGTGGATCACTCCGTGCGGCTTACCGGTCCGGTGGTTGTGCATGGCGACCAGGCTGTTGAGCTCGCGGCGCAGCTCGCCCAGCTTGTCTGCGGTGGCGACCCGTTCCGAGGCCGCGGCCGCGTGCGGGCCCGCCTCCGTGGCCACGGCACTGCGCTCGGTCACCTGGCGGGTCTGCCGATCGCGCAGCAGCGCGCGCATCTGATCGGCGTCCAGCAGACCCGGGATGCCGAGATAGTCGGCCTCCTCGTCGCTGCCGGAGAACGTCGCGGTGCCGAACGAATCACCGTCGTAGATCACCTGATCCAGCTCGGCGTCCGCGGCCAGCGCGACGAACTTCTGCTCCTCCTCGCCCGGCTCGTCCTGCTGCTTGTTGGCCTCGATCAGCAGCTCGTCGTCCAGGCCGTCCTTCTCCCGGTGCGGCTTGCCGATGACGTGGTCGCGCTGCACCTCCAGCTGCGCGGCCAGATCCAGCAGCACCGGCACCGACGGCAGGAAGACGCTCGCGGTCTCCCCGGGGCGGCGGGCACGCACGAACCGCCCGATCGCCTGCGCGAAATACAGCGGCGTCGAGGCGCTGGTCGCGTACACCCCGACCGCCAGGCGCGGCACGTCCACACCCTCGGACACCATGCGCACCGCCACCATCCACGGTTCGGTGCTTTGGGCGAACTCGTCGATCCGATCCGAGGATCCGGGATCGTCGGACAGCACCACCGACGGTTTGCTGCCCGAAATATGTTCCAGCAGATCGGCGTAGTCGCGCGCCTTGTCCTGATCGGTGGCGATCACCAGGCCGCCCGCGTCGGACATGCCGGTGGCACGCAACTGCCGCAGCCGGGTATCGGCCGCGACCAGCACCTTCGACATCCAGTCGCCGGCCGGATCGAGCGCGGTACGCCAGGCGCGAGCGGTGTGCTCGGCGCTCAGCGGCTCACCCAGGCGGGCGGAGTACTCCTCCCCCGCGCTGTCGCGCCAATGCGCCTCACCCGAATAGGCCAGGAACACCACCGGGCGCACCACGCCGTCGGCAAGCGCCTCGGAATATCCGTAGCTGTGGTCGGCCCGGGAACGAGGGAAACCCCCCTCGTCGGGCTCGTAGGTGACGAACGGGATCTGACTGTCGTCGCTGCGGAACGGGGTACCGGTCAGCGCCAGGCGGCGGGTGGCGTCGCCGAACGCCTCGGCCGTCGCATCACCCCAGCTCTTGGCATCGCCCGCGTGGTGGATCTCGTCGAGAATGACCAGAGTGCGGCGGTTTTCGGTGCGCACCCGGTGCTTGAACGGATGCGAGGCCACCTGCGCATAGGTGACGACGACGCCGTGATAGTCGCCGGAGGTGCCGCCCGTGGAGTTGGAGAATTTCGAATCCAGTGCGATGCCGGCGCGCGCCGCCGCGGCCGACCACTGGTGCTTGAGGTGTTCGGTGGGCGCGACCACGGTGATCTGATCGACGGTCCGATCGGCCAGGAGCTCGGCCGCGACCCGCAGCGCGAAGGTGGTCTTGCCCGCACCAGGCGTCGCGACCGCGAGGAAGTCGCGAGGCTTGGTCGTCAAATACCTGGTCAGAGCCCTGCGCTGCCACGCACGTAAAGAACCGCCACCACCCGAAGTCACTCGACGAAGCGTACCGATCCGCACCGACAAGAAGGTAATCCGACGCTCTACATTTGGCCTCCGCTTCGCTCCGGCTGTTTTTCGGCACCCGCATGGCTCGCCGTTCGGGCACCACCCGATCGGCGAGCCGCGCCGAAAGACCTGCAGGTGTAGTCCTTTGCCTATCGCTTCGCGGGCGAGTTCCAGCCGCACAGAGAGGCTTCGCCGCTGGGCACGTCGGTGGTATATCGCACGTTCGACAGGACTTGGTGGGGGCTGTGATGCAGGACACCCTCGACACGATCCGGTGGTGAGCGCCCATCGCGAATGACGATGGGTGATGCTGTAAGGGAGATGGACGATCAGGACACGCCGCGAGCGCACCGCGCCGGGCCCGCACAGCGCAGCGCCGGGCCCGCGGCGCGCGATGCCCGATCCACACCACGCGGCGCCCTGCCCCCGTGGGCCGGTGTTGCCGCGCGCGCGGCCGGGCGGTGGCTGGTGCTGGCGATCGGCCGGATCGTCCACGCGCTGTTGCGGCTGTGGGCATTCACGGCACGAGTGGCCGTAAAATCCTGGAACGATTCGATATTCGGGAAATCCTCCTCGGCCGCGTTCTGGCAGACGCTGTCGCTGGCCCCGCTACTGCTGGGACTGCTGGGCTGTCTGGGCTATGTCGGCGGGTGGTTCGGGCCCGACACCGTCCACATCGTCGAGTCCAAGATCATCACGTTCAGCCGGAATCTGTTCAGCCCCACCGTCGTCGACGATCTGATCGCACCCACCGTCCACGATGTGCTGCAGCGCGGGCGGGGCGCGGTGGTGTCCTTCGGATTCGTGCTCTCGCTGTGGGCCGGATCCTCGGCGATGGCGACGTTCGTGGATGCGATCGTGGCCGCGCACAATCAGCAGGACGCGCGGAATCCGATCTGGCAGCGCATCTTCGCCCTGCTGCTGTATGTGCTGTTCCTGATCGTGTCGGTCTTCGTGCTACCGCTGGTGGCGCTGGGCCCGACGCTGGTCGGGAGGGTGCTGCCCGCGGCGTGGCGCGAACCCGGGCTGCGGCTGATCGACTCGTTCTATTATCCGGGCACCGCCCTGCTGCTCATCGTCGGGCTCACCACGCTGTACAAGCTGGCGTTGCACCGGTCGCTGCCGTGGCATCGGCTGTTCGGCGGCGCCCTGGTGGCGGGCGTGTTCTTCATGACCGCCAGCATCATCCTGCGCGGCTACCTGGCCTGGGTCGCGCGCACCGGCATCAGCTACGGCGCCCTGGCCACCCCGATCGCCTTCCTGCTGTTCACCTTCTTCCTGGCGTTCGCGGTGATCCTCGGCGCCGAATTCAACGCCACCGTGCAGGAATTCTGGCCCGCGCGCAGCACCCGCTTCGACAACATCCGCCATCGCCTCTGGCGACGGATTCGCGGTGCCGCATTACGCTCGCCGGATGAAATCGGGGGTGGCCATCCTGGCGATGGCACTGACCGCTTCAGCTTGCTCGAAAGCCCGTAACGGGACGAACGGATAGCACACCTCACCGCCTTACTGCCTTCTCGACAGAGCGAAAGGTCTTGCGGTAGGTCAGCGGCGGGACGCCCAGCTCGGTGCGCATGTGATGGCGCAGCGAGGCGGCAGTGCCCATGCCCGCCGCGCGAGCCACCTCGTCGATGGGCAGTTCGGTGGTCTCGAGGAGATGCCGGGCGTGGCGCAGGCGCTGCTGCTGCAGCCAGCCGCCCGGGGCCTGCCCGGTCTCGGCCTTGAAGCGCCGCGTAAAGGTGCGCACGCTCATCCGGGCATGTACGGCAAGGGAACTCAGGTCCAGGTCGCGGTCGAGGTGCCGCAGCATCCAGGCTCGGGTGGGCGCGGTGCCATCGGAGCCGTCATCGGGAATGTGACGGTCGATAAACTGCGACTGGCCGCCCTCCCGCCACGGCGGCACCACGCAGTAGCGCGCGGCCCGGTTGGCGACCCCACTGCCGTGATCGGTGCGCAACAGTTGCAGGCACAGATCCAGTCCGGCGGCCAAACCCGCTGCGGTCCAGATATTTCCGTCCTCGACGAACAGCAGGTGCTCATTCAGCCGCACCTGCGGATACAGCCGGCGGAAATCATCGGCGAAGGCCCAGTGCGTGGTGGCCCGGCGGCCGTCCAGCAGCCCCGCCGCGCCGAGTACGAATGCACCGGTGCAGATGGAGACGATGCGGGCATCGTCTCGGATGGTGGTCAGCGCCTGCGATACCGCGGGCGGTAGCGTGCCGTGCCAGCGAGCCTCGGGTAACTGGGTGCCGGGCACGATCACTGTATCCGCGGTGGCGAGCAGTTCGGGCCCGGCCTCCGGAACGATCGTGTACCCCATCGTGGACCGCACACCCCCGGCGTCCATGCCGCACACCCGCACGTCATACAGCGGCGTACCGTCCGCCGCCTCAGCCGACCCGAGCACCGTCGGCGGGATCGTCATATCGAATCCGATGACGGGCTCCAATGCCAGCACTGCCACCGAATGCGGTGCGCTCGACCTCCCCTCGCCGCCTCTCGGCCCAGTCGTGCGCACTTCCCCCACACCCACACAGTGTCCTGTCATTGATTCTCTCCCTTACTCTTTCACCAGGCCGGTGTGTGGGTCGCCGCCGTGCCTCTCACGTGGCCGGATCGTTTGGCCAGATATTGACGGATTGTGGCACTCCGGCCACTCGTACCGCAACCGAATCTCGGGGACGATTCTCCGGTGACCGAACTGCAGGACCCGGCCCGCGGCCCCAAAGCCGCCGAGCAAGACGACACCGCGCGCACTGCCCCCACCCCGGGTGGCACGACCCCGACCGCACCGCACCCCGGTGTCCGGCCCGCGCGCATCGGCCCGTTCGGCATTCACCCGGCCTGGTTGGTGGCGGCCGCCGGGTTCGTGGCACTCATCGGCGCGGCCGGATTCCGCTCGGCGCCCAGCGTCCTGATGGATCCGCTGCACCGCGAATTCGGCTGGTCGCACGGCACGATCGGCGCGGCGGTCTCACTGAATGTGCTGTTATATGGGCTGATCTCACCGTTCGCGGCCGCGCTCATGGACCGTTTCGGCATCCGCAAGGTGGTGGCGTGCGCGCTGCTACTGGTAGCGGCGGGCAGCGGGCTGACGGTGTTCATGACCCGGCCGTGGCAGCTGATGGCAACGTGGGGACTGCTGGTCGGCATCGGGGTCGGATCGATGTCGATGCCATTCGTGGCGACCATCACCACCCGCTGGTTCGTCGGGCATCGCGGGCTGGTGACCGGCGTCCTGACCGCGGCCGGTGCGACGGGGCAGCTGATCTTCCTGCCGCTGATCTCGGCGCTGGCCCAGGCGCACGGCTGGCGGGCGCCGTCGCTGGTGATCGCGGCCGCGGCCCTGGCGGTGGTGCCGGTGGTACTGCTGCTCATCCGCGACTTTCCCAGCGATATCGGCGTCACCGCGTACGGTGCGGAACCCGGCAGCCAGGTCGGTGTGCGCAAGGAACTGCGAGGCGGGGCCGCCCGCGCGGTGACGGTGCTGTTCCGCGTCGCACGCAGGCCGCAATTCTGGCTGCTGGCAGGGGGTTTCATGGTGTGTGGGGCCTCCACCAACGGGCTGGTGGGCACCTACTTCGTCAGCGCCGCACACGATCACGGCATGCCGCCCACCACCGCGGCAAGCCTGCTGGCGACCGTCGGCATCTTCGATGTGGCCGGAACCATCGCCTCGGGCTGGCTCACGGACCGCACCGAGCCGCGATACCTGCTGGTCGCGTACTACGGGCTGCGCGGGCTGTCCCTGGTGATCCTGCCGTCGCTGCTCGCGCCGGACACCAAGCCCAGCATGTGGGTGTTCATCGTCTTCTACGGGCTCGACTGGGTCGCGACGGTGCCGCCGACGGTGGCGTTGTGCCGCAAGTATTTCGGCGAAGACGGAGCGGTGGCGTTCGGCTGGGCGTTCGCCTCGCACCAGCTCGGCGCGGCCCTGGCCGCCACCGGCGCCGGGATCATCCGCGATATGCGCGGCAGCTATGACCTGGCGTGGTACATCGCGGGCGGGCTGTGCGCGGCCGCGGCGGTGATGTCCGGATTCCTCCGCTCGAGGGCCGCCTCAGCCGTCGATCGAACGGTTCCGGCCTGATTCCAGCGCCTTCAACTCGGCGCGGCGGGCGTCCCAGCGGCTGGGCTCGTCCTTGCGGCGGGGCGGGCGGTCGTTCGCGACGAGCACCGCGATCCACGGCAGCGGAACCGAGACCCCGATGATGGCCATGGAGATCCATGCGTTGTGCCACTCGCCGTAGGCGAGCGCGGCCAGGAGCAGGCACGGGATGCGGAACCCCATCAGGATCGAGTATCGGCGCACCCGATCGCGATGCTGCTGGTCCAGCGACGGGGCGGCCTCGGTGATCAGCACCGGGTCGTCCTGCTTCGGGGCGCGGAAGAATCCCTCGCGCTTGCGCGGCGGCGGCACCGGGCCCTGGTTCAGGGTGTCCCGGAAAAAGCCCTGGGAGTGCAGCGGATCCGGCTCCGGGGTATGTACCTCGGGTTCGGCGTTGCCGACGCTAGGATCGGGGGTTTCGGCATCGGGAGTTTCGCCGTCACGCTGCATGCCTCGAGTCTTCCACTCCCCCGGTGCGAATGCACATGCCGGTAATCCCGCGGACCGCGAGGCTGCGCCGCCGGCTCGGCCGCGGATACGGCATCATGGAACAGGTGAACACCGATACCCTGGTTCGCCCGGATACCACGACCGACGAGTCGACCGGCAGCGACACCCCCAAGTTCTTCCACTATGTGAAGAAGGAAAAGATCACCGAGAGCGCCGTCACCGGCACCCACGTGGTGGCCCTGTGTGGCGAGGTGTTCCCGGTCACCCGCTCGGCCAAGCCCGGCTCCCCGGTCTGCCCGGACTGCAAGCGCGTCTACGACATGATGAAGAAGGGATAGCTGTTTCCGCTGGTCAGCTGGTTGCGGACTGCCGAACTAGGCCGCAGAGTGCCAGTTTGGTGCCATTTTGAACGGGTTCAGTAGTTCCATGGCCGCCACGTTGTCCACCGCCACCATGCGCCGAACACCCTGATGGATATAGTGGCGCTGGGCCATCGACTTGCGGCCATCCATGTGGCCTAGCTGCGCGCTGGCTCGTTCATCATCGCCCGTGATCGTGGCGATGTGCGTCGCTACCGTGTCCCGCAGGTCCGACAGTCGGAATGTGTCGACGTCACTTCCGTTCCGCATGGCGTATACGGCCATACGGGCGTTGGTCACGCTGATCCACGACCCCGCGCTGCTGCGCGGCCCTTGCAGAACCGGCAACGCGTCCGTAGCGGGAGAAACCCGAGCTTTCTCAGCGTCCAGTTCTGTCACCAGCCAATCAGGTAACACGATGCGATACTCGTTGCCGCTCTTGCGTCGAGCGTTCCGGTACGTGCCGGTCTCGGACTTGCACCGGACCGTCGCGCCGATATAGAGCACCGACCGAGAAGTACCGTCGAACTCTTCTCGGGTGATGTCACACCAACGCACCGCGAGACCTTCACCCGGTCGCATACCGGTGCCGAGCAGCAGCAGATACAGCATGCGTAGGTACCGGCTCTCACCGCGGCCATCGTTCAACCAGCAGTCAATTCGTCCTAGGACGCTGCGTTGTTCCTCGGGGCTGAGTGGTCGCGGTTGTGCGCTGTCACCGGTCGGTCGCGGTACATACGGCATCGGGTTGGCGCTCGCCTCGATCCCCCTGCCCAGCACCGCAACCTTGAACGCGGAGCACAACTGCCGATGTTGATGGTAGGCCGTGCTGTAGGCGCTATCTGCCACCTCGTCCAGGTAGTCGGCGATCCAGGCCGCGTCGGCAGCCTCGGCGATGCTGAGGTGACCCATCTCCGTGTCAAGTTTGAAAGCGTCAGGGGGCTGCCGGTACCGGTAGGCAGTACTACGACGTACCGGTATGGGTGTAAACCGACCAGCACCGATGCCGCGCACGGCCTTTCGCGCCAGGACTGGGCCGGGGCGGTGGTTGCCAGCGCGAATACTTGCATAGCGGTGTAGGCGTCGAGGTCGGTGACCGGCGCGCCACGGTCGACATCCATGCGGTCCCCGCTGAGTGGATCGTGGATGTGGTCGGCCCAGCTGCCGCACGGCCAGCAGGTGCGGCGCGCCGGACCTGCCCACATCCTCGGCGACCGACTCTGAACGTCCTCATGCCGGTCTGGCGTTGAGCCGTCCTGAAGCGCGGTTCCGGAATTACTTCCGGCCCGTCTCTTCAGACCGCTCGCCGAACCGGCCGTGCCTGCCTCCAGGCAACGGCTCTCCACAAGCCTCGTCAGGCGCATTGATTTTCAAAGAGCGCCAGTAAGCTGGGTTTTCGAGGAGTGCCGACAAAACCGGTCGCAGCCTCGATCCTCACCGTCGACCCACCGCGCGGATCACCTCGACCCGCAGACCGTCCAGATGCGGGAACAGGACCCTCATCGCTTCGAGATCAGAACACCCGCGACGTGATGAACCATCAACTGCCCCTGCGTATCCCGAACGGGTCAATCACCAGGTCTGTGCCAGACCCCCGGATTGGCGTGCTGTTGACAGGTTCCAGACCGACCCGGAGTTCATCTACCCGGACGGTCGGGACGCACGAATACCGTTCTGGGCCAAGACGAAAAGAGGACACAGCAGTGCGGCTCCGCGCCCTGGCGCTGGGTGGCAACGGTGTCGATCGCCTCGAGCCCTATCGCGGCCCAGTCGGTGACAAGTCGAGCCTTGCCCCGAAGACGAAAGTAGCTGCACGCGTGCAGCTTTACACTGAATCCTTGCTTGACGCGAGCGTCTGCAGATTTGCCCGATCGGACGGCACAATACGGTGAAAAGCTGTCCGAGGCCACGTTTTGATGATGAAATGGCTGCATGAAGCAATCGAAATACTGGCTCGTTGCTACCGGAGCGGTAGTCGGATTCGTGATAGTGGCCTGGCTCGTGCACGATGTACCGTCGTGGCTCGATAGGAATCCGCAGAGCGCCGAGGCGTTCCGCGGTAACCTCGTCCAGTTGCTTGGCTGGTCGACCACAGTGGCGCTCGGACTGTACGGGATCAAGAAGATCTTCCTGGAGAAGCAGAAGGACGACACCGACAACTTCAATGCTGCCATCAAGAATCTCGGGGACACCGATCCCACGGTCCGCGCCGGAGGCATTCGAGGACTGGACCGGATCATGGCAGACAATCCTCGCGATAGTATCCGCGTCGTCGAAACCTATACCGATTACCTGTATCAGCACACCGCATCGCCTGATGCCCTCCCCTATCCGGACGGTCCACCCATCGACATTGCCACCGTGCTCAAGATGTTGTGCCGCCGACCCAAAATTTCGGGAGAACCGCCATTGCAGCTGGCACGCATCAGGATTCCACGGGCGGCACTCGACGGCATCGTATTACGGGGAGCGAATCTCAGCGAGGCCGAATTGCCTCACGCTACTCTGCGCCAGGCCGATCTCACCGGCGCCAACCTATCCGGTATCGATCTGGCAGGGGCGGATCTGACCAGGGCTAAACTCCGCGACACTCGACTTACCGATGCCCGGCTGATTGGCACCACACTGATCGACGCCGATCTCAGAGGGGCCGACCTGACCGGGGCGATACTCAACGATGCCGACCTCCGTGGCGCTGACCTCCGGGGAGTCATCGGCTTGGAGGCCGAACAGCTGGCTCGAGCCCGCACCGACCATCGCACCCGGCTCCCCGCTGCCGATCCGAAAACCCGAGGGGTGCGATCCCTTTGGAGAGTGGCCACCACGTGGCGAAATGTCCGGCAACGCCATCCCGATCCTGACTAGCCACGGACCGTGTGCCCGTGCCCGGAGCATCGTCGTTACGATCAGTGCTCGTGTCATCTGCCGAACGCCAGCGCCGTGCCCATCCCTCACGCTGGTCGACCTACCCGAACACTCGGACGGTTCTGGCGGTAACACACAATACGACCGCAGCGACCCGCCTGCTCGATACGCTCGAGCTCGTCGCCATCGACCCGCGGGTCCGGATATTCTTCACTCGAACCGGATCGTCGGTCTTCGACACTGACACCCAGGAAGTTCTCGCAGCGCGCGGGGTCACGGAGATTTCCTGGGCGCGCGCGTTGTCAACCACATTCAACCTCGCAATATCAGCAAGCTACGGCGGCCAATTACATCGAATCCAAGCTCCGCTCATTGTCATCCCGCACGGAATGGGATACAATAAGTATCTGAACAAAGAACAAAGAACAAAGAACAAAGAACAAAGAACAAAGAACAAAGAACAAAGAACAAAGAACAAAGAACAAAGAACAAAGAACAAAGAACAAAGAACAAAGAACAAAGCGTTTTCGGATTGTCTCCCGAGTGGCTTATGCACAACGGGAACGTCGTTCCCGAGGTTATCGTCCTATCTCATCCGGAACAGCGCGAGAGACTGAAGGACACCTGCCCGGAGGCAGTGCCGAACACTCTGCTGGCAGGGGATATTTGTTACGACCGCCTTCGCGCGAGTACGCCGTTGCGACCGAGCTACCGCCGTTCCTACGGGCTGGAAACCGGGCAGCGTTTGATTGTTGTATCGACTACTTGGGGGCCGGATTCATTGCTCGGCATAGATCCCGATTTCCCCCGAAAGCTCGCCAGTGCCTTACCAGTTGATAGATTCCGGATAATTCTTTGTCTGCACCCGAATATCAGATCGCATCATTCACGCTGGCAGGTCGCGGAATATTTGTCGGGTGCGGCCCGAGCCGGAATCGAGATCTCCGAGGGGGTCGGGGACTGGCGTACCGCCGTGGTCGCGGCGGATCTGATCCTGGGTGACCACGGATCGATCCCGTACTACTCCACCGCGTTAGGGAACCCTCTGCTGCTGGCAGCCGCGCCGACGCATTCGGTCGACCCCGCCTCCCCCAGTGCCCAATTGTTGCGCGCCGCACCGAAGCTGGATCTCGGCGGGGACTTTGTGCGACAGATCGAGCAAGCGATCACCGAGCACGATGCGGATAGGTATAGCGGTATCGCCGCACTCACCTCTTCGACTCCCGATGCAGGCGCAGAATTATTGCGGGCAGCGCTGTATCGCACAATGCGACTGCCAGAGCCCGACGAGCCCGCGGAAATCAGCGCGCTTCCGCTGCCCGCCCGTCCGCTCGCCGGAGCGAGTTCTCATGTCGTGCACGTGCGTCGCGGCACCGAGCGGGCCGCGACGATCACCCGCTTCCCGGCCGAACGGTTGCACACGGACTTGCCCAACGGGGCCGATACACACCTGGCCGTCGGAGTGGTCGAACCGCGGCGAGGATGGCTCCAATCGGCAGACATCCTCGTCGGGGAGCCCGGCACGAACACCGACCGGTGGATCACCGATTCGCTGGCACGGCTTCCCGGTTGCGCACTCGCTACCGCCCCGGTCTCGTCAGGAGACTGGCTCCTCGGTGACAAGAACAGAATGATGCGCGTGACCGGACCAGCGCCCGCACCTCGCCTCTTCGCTTCGCTGGCCTACCACCTGCTATGCCGCGGGGAGCGACTCGACGAACTGACCGGGCCATGGACGATCCATTGCGCCGAACGCACATTCACAATCACCGTTGCAGCGCTCTAGTGATCCGGTCACCCCGGCAACCGAATCCAGCACCAAGTCGAACGCCCCCTGCTCTGGCACCGCGCCGTGCGGAAGCCGCAACGGAATCAACGACTTGTCGGCTCGCCGCCGATTCTCCGATGACTGGATGGATTGCGCGCGTTGGCGTTCCGCCGAGGTGTAGCTGAGGTAGGCTACCGGCGGCGCAGGGGAGGTGTGGTGAGAGTGGTACCGAAGCAAATTCCGCCGCGGAACGGCAACTTTGTCGATCGCAAGGTGATACTGGCGGCGGTGAAGGATCTGGCCGGCGGGGCCACGGGCAACGTGACTGCGGTAATCAAGGGTTTACCCCGTGTCGGCAAGTCGGCCGTGGCAGTCGAGCTGATGCATCGGCTTCACGGCGGGTATCGCGATGGCCAGCTGTTCTGCCGACTGTCGGACGCGACACCGATTCCCGACTTGATGTCCAGCATCCTTGTGGCACTGGGAGATAGTGCCGAGGACATTCCGGTCCTGTGGGAGGCCCGGCACAACCGATACCTGACCAAGACGCTCGGGTTGCGGCTGCTGATCGTCATCGACGGCGCGGTCACCGCGGCTCAAATCGCAGCATTGGAACCCGCCGACGGCAGGTCCCTGATCGTGGTGACCGGACGCAATTCCGCCGCCGACCTGAGCCGGGGAGGGCAAGTGTTCGAATTGGACCCGTTCGCCCCCGAGGATGCCCGGGAACTGCTGACCCTCATCGTCGGCGCCGACAGAACCGCCGCGGAACCTGCGGCAGTGGACCGTATCCTGGTCCTATGCGCCAACATGCCCTTCGCGCTGTGCGTCGTCGGAAGCATGCTCGCCCAGAACCCAAAACGCCCGATCCGCGTTCTGGCCGATCTCCTGAGCGATGACCAGCGGCGGTCGACGGCATTGTCACTGCCGGAAGTCTTCGATGCCGCCTACCGGTCGCTGACCGACACAGCCCGCCGCTGTTACCGAGCACTCGGACTGCGGTCATACGACCAAACACTGTCTCGCGCCGCCCTGGCAGCCGCGGTAACGGAGTCAGCCGAAGACATCGACTGGGCCGCTATCGAACTGGCCAACCTGCACTTGATCATCGAACGCGACGGCGGTTTCGGCGTCATCGACCTGATCCGCATCCACGCCCGCGGCATCGACACCACCGACGCCGAACGCGAAACCCAGGAAAACCGGGTGCTGGACTACTTCGACCGGGGGCTCGCCGCAGCCGATTCGCTGATCGGGCCCAACAGGCCATGGCGGATCGAATTGTTTCCTGACACGGACTTCCCTGGCCCGGGCACAGGCGAGTTCACCGATGTCGGCGGCGCCCTGGATTGGATGCGCCGCGAACACGACAACATGGTGGCGGCGGCGGGTTACGCGTTCAAGGCAGGCCAGTACGCGCTGGTGGTGCGGTGGTGTGTGCTGCTGTGGCCGTTCCAGGAACACGATAAGCGGCTCGAGGCAATGCAGTTCATGCACACCGAGTACGGCATTCCCGCAGCCCAAGGCCTGGGTATGAAAGAGGCGGAGAGCTTCCTGCACACCCAGCTCGGCTACCTGCACAACTGGACACGGGACGCCCCCAACGCGATCACCTTGTTCGAGGAAGGTGTCCGCCTCGCTCGGTCGTGCCCGCCGTCACCCTTGGTGGCCGAGCTCGAAGCATCGGCAGAGGAAGGTCTCGGGCTCGCACTTCTGATTGGCGGCGAGATCGACCAAGCACGAATCCACCTCCGCCGCAGCTACGACCTCGCCATCGTGATCGATGACGGGCGCCGGATCGCGTTGATATCGCTGCACCGGGCAAAAACCGAGGAACCCGAACTAGCCCTGACACTGCTCGCGGTCGCCCTGCGGCACTTTGTCGAGGTCGACGTGAACGAGCCCGCCAACCGCGCCAAAATACTGACCTGGCAAGGACGGAAACTGATCGAGCAGGGATCGGCCGAACCCGCTCTCGATCCCGAACCGCTCCTGAACGAGGCGCTTACCATCATGCGCCAGTGCCACAGACGGTTCGACGAAGCGGAAATCCTGGTCGCGCTGGGCGAGTACGCAATGACGACCGGAAACCGGGGCTCCGCCCTGGGGCTGTATCAAGCGGGCCGGGAAATCTACACCGAACTGCACTTCCACGACGCCGCTGCCGCCGTCGACGCCTTGATCGCAGCAGCACGGGAACGCTGACCATCCCGAATCGTGAGTTCCGCTGAGACCAATGCGCAGGCCGATCACCCGATCATTGCGGGTGCCGATAGACCGTGGCAGGCGAATCACCCGAACCGCTAGTTACCTCGATGAGAGGCTATGTAAGTGGGCCTTGCGGGTTTCGCTTTCCCACTCGTCGTCGTCCGCGCGGAACTCCGCGGCGACCGTACGCACCTCCTGCATGGTGAAGGACGACAACATTCCGGCCAGCTGAACGGTCGGCTCCTCCGCCCCACCGTTCAGGGCCTTGGCCGCCGGCGCAGAGAAGATTCTCGCGAGCCGGGTCGTCCTCGGGCAGGGCCATAAGAGCGACTTGCAACTCCGACAAAAGACCCAATTCCGCCCGCGGAGCGGGCGGTCCTGCGAACAATTCATGGCCAACACGCCCCTTTTCCAATCACTAGGTCACGTGACCGTCGCACTCCAATAATTGCGTGCGCCCGGCTTCCGGACTGTTCGGTAGGACGTAACGAGTCGGTTGCTGCCAGATGGAACTGCGTAGCCGACTGGCCGTCGGGCCGTAGGCTCACCGTCGTCCCCAGGTGCTCTCGGGGTGCTCTATCCGGTGACCGGCGATGTCCACGCCGCCGATCACCCACTGTGCTGGCGTCGCGGGATTGCTTCCGCACGAAGGGGACGCACATATGGTCGATACGTCATGTCCGGGCTGCGCCCGGGTGAATTGGGTACAGAGAGTTCCGGCACTGCACGCGACCGGGGTGTCCACCGTGTCCGGCACCGATCAGTACTCCGGTATCGGGTTCTCTTCCACGGGCCTGGTACCGGTGATGGGTGCCGCGGTGGTCAATCGGACGAGCACGACGGCCTTGGCGCAAGCGACAATGCCTGCGCCGTCGCAGGTTTCGATCGCACGACCGCTGTTGCTCGGGTTACTGCTGTCGGTACCTGCGCTGCTTTTCCTAGCGGGAACGGTGGCTGCTGTGGCCGGGGAGATCAACGCCGCTGATTCGTCGGTCGGCTCAGTCGTTGGGGTTGCCCTTGTCGGGTTGTTGTTCGCCATCGCCCCGATGACGCCGGCGGCGAGTGCCTTCGCGGTGGCCGCGAGCCGCTCCCGCCGCAACCGCCGAGTGCAGCGCGGCCTCAGTGCCGCGTACGCGGCATGGGCCAGCGGATGCTACTGCCACCGCTGCGGCGTGTGCTTCTGGCCGGCCTCGCCGGCGCCCGGGGTGTCAGGCCGACATCCGTTCTCTCCCAGCGAGTTCCGGTGGGTGATATGGAACATCGGCGGCTACGGCCGATACTTCAACGCGGCGTGAGCACCAACTCAGTCGACGTGTCGTAGCGGCCCGCGTCGCCTTCTGGTGGACTTGCGGAAGCGCGAAGAAACAGGCGACGAGCTGGATGAACGAGCGGCTTCCGGCTTCTTGACCGGATAGGAGAGATGAGCGGTGACGAAGGCATAATCACTGTAGTGGTCGAGTCGAAATACCTCCGGGTCGTCACGGTTCGGTTCGGACAAGAAGAAAAACCAGCTCTTCGCATCAGAGCCGGAGTGCTCACGCGCTTCCCGCCGCGCGGAGGCAATCTCACGACGAAGCGCGGAACGAAGCCGCTGATTCCAGCCCGACCAATCGATGATCACCCGGTAGGGGCGTAATACGCGGGCCCGCAACTGCGGATCACGCTCTCCCGCATACAACGACACCACCGCGGCGGCATCGGTGAACTCCGGCGCCGTGCTCCACGCCACCTCCGCGTAGAAGATTCGACTGCGCGGGTAGACGACGATCTTGTCGAAGTCCAACCGCCTGAACGCATACTGGTAGTACTCGGCATCGATCCCAGGTATCTGGATGCGCAGGTCCACGCGGCTGTCCGGGTAGCGGATAAAGGTTCTGCAGAACGGCCGAATCGTCGCCGCGGTTGCCTCTCGAAGCTGTTCATTGCCGCCGGATTCACCAGATCGCGAATCGCTCCGGCTCGATTGCCGCTCCGGATCGTCCGTCGCGGTGGGATCGACCAGTTCATGTGCCGTTGCCCGGACCAACCGACACGGATATCGCGTCCCGGCAGCTCGTTCGGTCCGGGCCGGTTCGAGCGGACCGTCACTGCGCACCAAGGTCGGGTCACCCGCGATCGGACACCCACGAAGATGCGGATGCTCCTTGCCAGCCCGGAAATACGGCCGGACACGCTCAGAATCCAGCGCCGCTGCAGTCGCCGGACAACCGCAACCGACACACTCGTACCTCCCACTACCGGAATCAGGCCGATAGCGCAGCTCCTCGGCATCCACCACAGCGGCCCGGCCGACATCCCACGCTTGATCCATACCACCACTCCCGCCGATTCAGCATGGCACCCTACGAATCCATAATGCCGCGCAGACCGACCGACCAGGATGCCGATCTCTAAAAATCACTGCACTACCGAGAGGCTCTACGCGCCCAACGCGCCCGAGGAGCGGTACAACCGACCACCTGAGACAACGCCGACAACCTTCTGAGCCGCCGGGACAACCGTCAACGAGGCCGCCGCCCACGTATTCACCGGTCGCATCAACGCGGCGGGAGCAACTACCGGCCACCTACATCCGTCCCCAAGGGTCGTCGAATGGCGTCGGACTAGGTCCGATCCCGGTGCCGCCGCGTAGCCGGCGGCGCTTCATCCACACCGACGCGCAGTACCGCCGGGACAGCCCCCGCTCACGGATGCCCCAGGACCTCGCCTCCAGGGGAGCTCGCAGGCCTACCAACCGACAGCCTGTGGGGATGGCTACTGTGCTGTCTCGGTCAGGTCGATGGTGAGGCCCGCGCGGGCCTCCGTCAGCGCCTGCCGCCACGTCGATTCAGCTTCGGCGATCGACACACTCAGTGCGCCGTGCGCCCACAGATCGGTCATCTCCTCAGCGGCAGACAAGGCGGTGCCGACCATCCCATCGACGAGTTCGGGCCGGTAGCGCTCGATCCTCGCTACCGCGCTACGTAGTTCGGACAGTGCCGACTCGACTTTGTCCGAACTTGCGCGATCGCCCAACGCTCGCAGCAGTCTGGCTGCGATCAGGAAGTCTCGGCACGCGTCGTCGTACTCCTTGCGGTAAGCGTCACGACGATCGACGTCGCGCATCGTGATCGCCAGCCGCGCCGCATTACGAGCATTCAGTCTGCCAGTGACGATGCCGTTGACTACCACGGTCACATTGCCGATGATCGCGACGGCGGTGGTCAGCCATAGTTGAACTGTCATGTCGAGCAACTAACCACGAATCGGCCGGATACGCTCGACCGACCGACCCTCACCCGCGCTCGTAGTCCGAACGGACCGGTCTCATCACGCTGAACAGCACGATATCGCGTGGCAGTTACGCGTCACGTTGTGGAAGTACCTGCACCTCCATGGACTTCACGACGTATGGGTCGATACCCACCTGATCGGGCTCGCCTCGGCCCAAGCGGCCGACGACCAGTTGGGCATCACGCAACTGAGCTCACAACTCGGCGCCGCCTACCTGGAATTGTGCGGGTACGTCGATGCACGCGAATGCTTCGGACGGTCCCTGAACATCGCGCGACAGCTCAACTATGCCCTGGGCGAACAGAGTCCGCTGGAGTGGCTGGGAAAGATAGCCGACGCCGAAGGCCAGCACTCGACCGCCTCGACTCCTACAAACAATCGCCTGCAATGCCGATGACACCCAGATCACCCCACCGGAACGCGCCCGCGCCTTCCCGATTCTCCTGCTGCAGCGAGCCCGCGCCCTTCACGAACTGCACAAGTACAGTCAGGCAAGGGCGGACGCCGAACAGGCGATCGACTACTTCGATCGATAGGCAGCCGAAAACGACAACAGCGCCAAGGTCCGCCTGGCGTGTGACCGAGCGCTTCTCGGCAATGTACATCCGACCGCGGGGCATCTGGAGCAGGCGATCACCTACTATCGGATCGCACTCGACTATTACCGCACCGTCGGCAGTCCACGCGCGGCCGAAGTCACCCGCGCAATAGCCGATCTCGATCATTGAGAGCCCCGCCACATGGCCCATCCGCCGAACGAGATCTGGCATACCGTCTGAAAGCCGAACGCATCCAACACTATTCGTTCACAAGTGGCTGTACCCTCGATCGAAGGCCGCAACCCGCCGCGCCGGTGGAGTCAACCGCCGGCGGCGAATCGGCTACGGTAGTGCCCCGATCCGTATTCGAGAGGAACAAGGCAGCACGTGGCGATGGAACCATACCCCCTGGTGCCGCTGAATACCGAAGCCCGACGATGGACCACCGTCGACACAACGCATGCCGTCCTGCTTATCGCGCACAACATCACGACGTTGTCGCGAATACTCGATGTCATCGACGTGTTCGACGGCGACCCTCGAATACAGCTGACCTTCACCTCGACCGAATCCGATCCCTTCCGTCGTGAACTGTCCGAGGAAATCGCAAAAACCGGCATAGTGACGATCCCATGGCAGCAAGCTAAAGCCACCAAATTCGACCTCGCAATAACCGCAAGTCATCACGACAACGTGGGAGAAATAACCTCGCCACTAGTAATCCTCTCGCATGGAATCGGATATACTAAATACTTACACCGAGAGCCGAGAGCCGTCTTCGGTCTGTCTCCTGAATGGGTGTTGCGCGACGGCAAACCGGCGGCGCAAGCGTTGGTGCTGTCGCATTCCGATCAGTTGAAACAGCTCAGTCTGTCGGCACCGGCAGCCGTCCCGGCGGCAGTAGTAGCCGGTGATCCCTGCTTCGATCGGATCCTCGCGAGCCTGCCATTCCGTGATCGTTATCGTGACGCACTGGGCATCGGAGACCGGAGCCTCGTCTATGTCTCCTCGACCTGGTCGCAGGATTCCGCCCTCGGTACCCGGTTCGATCTGCTCCGGGACCTATTGGCCGAATTGCCCCGCGATAGCTATGCGATCGCGACCGCGCTGCATCCGAATATCACGCACCGGCATGGCCCCGGGCAGGTGCGCCGTTGGTTCGCCGACTGTCTTCGTGCAGGGCTCATCATCTTGTCCGAAATCGACGACTGGCGCACCGGGCTGATCGCCGCCGACCTCGTCATCGGCGACAACGGCTCGGTCACCGGCTATGGCGCAGCGATCGGTCGCCCGACGCTGCTGTCCGCGTTTCCGGATGTGCCCGACGGCACGCCCATCGCCGAGCTGGGCAGATCAGCCCCTCGCCTACCCGCACGCGGGCCGGTCACCGGCCCCATCGAGAACGCCCTGGCCGAACACGATTCTCAACAGTTCGCCGCGGTCGCCGACCAAGTCACCTCGCTGCCAGGTCAGGCGCACGAGCGGTTACGCGACCTCTTCTACGAAATCCTCAGCCTCACACTACCGTTGACGGAGACCCCATCAGTAGTACTCTTAGCACCCACTCCTCCACCCCACAGATCGCAGACCGCAGACCGAGTCACAGTGCACGTGGACAGCGGTGCCCGACTGATCCAGCTGGTGCGCCGCCCCGCGGAACTGCAACGGGACAACGCCGCCCGGTACCTTCCCGCGGCAGGCGGGCACCTGTGCTGCACAACCGATTATCCGATGCGCACTATGCGCGAACGTGCCGATGTGCTGATCGGCCGGACCGTCGACACCAATGGTGATGAGTCGGCCTGGCTACAAAAGTCTCTGCGGGACAACCCCTTCTGCATCGTCGCTGCTACTGTGGACGGTGGGCGCTGCCAGGCATTGACCCGTTCCGGCGAATTCGTCACCCTCAGCACCGACGGCTCCGCCGATGCCCTGCCCTCCCTGGTCTACGCCTGGTTCGAAACCGGTCGGCCGATGGCCGCGCTAGCACCGTCTATCACCGCCGAGGTAGGCCGGTCCCGCCACCAGATCACGGTGTGGCCCGGTTAGAGCTCGAGGCGAAGGAGTCGCGCCTGTTCACGGTGGCGCCGGATGTCGGCCTCCCGACCCTCATCGGCCGCGAGCGCAGCGAGTTTGTCGTGCACATCGGCGGCCTCCACGCGCATTCCATACCGGAGCAGACTGTCCGGCTCTCCTTCCCAGTACCGCCGTGCCTGGGCACCGTCGCCACGCTCGCGAGCGATATCGCCGAGCAGTACGCGACACCGCGCGGCATTGCTCGCATCGGCCGAGCGGGCACGAAAGTATGCCTCCGCGTTGCGGATTCCCTGTTCGAGCTCCCTGCCACGTCTCAGCGTAACGAGGTTCCGGCCACGATGCATGCACAGCAGCTCTGCCGAACGCTCGCGCTGGTCCGGGTCGGGAAGAAATACCAGCGCGGTCTCCGCCGCATCGAAGCTAGCCAACGCCAAGTCCGGGCGCCCCTGCTGTTCCAGGACGATTCCTTGCCATTCGAGGACGCTGGCCCGCCCCGGCAGATAATCGACCGCGGCGGCGCGTGCGAAACACTCACTCGCACTGTTCAGCTCACCATTGCGCTCGTACAGCGCACCGAGATCCCGGGCCAGCTGCCACCTGGTCGCGACATCATCCAGAACCGTCCATTGCATGCCCGGATCATCGGCGATATCGAGTACGGTTCGATACGCATCAACGAGCTCAGCGACACGGAAAGTGTGATACGCGAAGGGCCACAATGCCATCGGTAAGGTAGCCGCCGCGGACTGCATGCCGAGTTCGACTGATCGACGCGCAGCAGCGACAAATGCCGTCCAGCGGGCGGCGTATTCGGCGAAGGCCCGCTCGACTCCTGGATCATCCTGGTACCGGCGGTCGGCGGTATCGAACAGCGCCCCTGCCACAGCCGCCGGAATCGGGCGAGCAGAGATCGACAATGCAAGCTCCACAGCTCTTTTCACATACCACTCGACGGCTCGCATCCTGAGGTCACGCAGCCCCGGTGACACATCCACGGCATGGACCTTGTCGACTGCGTGTGGGCGGACCACATGCGGAAACTCGAAGTAACCGTCGCCGCGGGCGTGCAGAAGCGACCGATCGACCAACTCCCGGACCAGCCGCTTCACCTTCGGGATCGGCAGCGCAAGCATCCCTGCGGCGGCGTCGAGATCGAACGTCGTGCCGGGTAACAGGCTCAACCACCGGTAGGCGCGCGCCTCATCCTCGGTCAGGCCCTCGTAACCAGCCTCACACACTGCGGTCACCACCGAAACGTTGTCGATGCTCAATTCCTCGGACATCTCGGCCATGGTGGCTGCCCGCTCGAGCCGGCCGACATACTCCCCGACCGGTTCGTCGTCGTCGGCGAGTCGCGCCGCGGCCGCGGCGATGAGCCGCGGCACACCACCGCACAAGGTCACCAGTCGGCGCAGGACCGCGGGATCGGAATCGGCGACGACGGATCCGGCGATCTCTGCCACGAAGCCGGCGCCGTCGTCGGGGCCGAATCCCTTGAGCTTCAACGGTTCGAAGCCTTCGATGCGGAGTTGCTCGAGATACCGGCCACCGGCTACCACGACGGCGGCCTTGCTGAGGTCGCCCAGCAGCGGCAGGACCTGTCCTGCGGAATGGACGTTGTCCAGGACGATCAGCAGCCGACGCCCGCCGGTCAACGACCGCAGCACCGCAAGCCGCAGATTCGGTGCGGGCAGCTCCTGCCAGGGCATGCCGAGCTGAATGAGAAGGTCGGCCAGCAGATCTGCCGAATCTGGAACGGCAGCGGAATCAGCGGCATCGGCGGCGAAGAACAGCACATCCGGATACCTCGTACCCAGTTCGTAGGCCAGTGTGATGACGAGCGTGCTCTTACCGATTCCGCTCCCACCACTGACCGCGAGCAACAGTGGAGTACCCGCCTCAGCGGACTGCCTACTGAGCTCGCGTACTGCCCGCAGTTCCACATCGCGGTTGACGCACAAGGGCTTCCGCGGCAGTGCCGCTCGCCGCCCGCCGCTTTCTCGTACGCCCCGATCGTCGGCCACAGCACGACCCTATCGGGTATCGGCGTACATGCGCGAGCAGCTTGGCCGTCTGAAGTACAGCGCACGAGTTCAGGTCATCGGCGATCAGCGATCTCGAGCAGGAGGTCGGCGGCGCTGACTGCCCCTCCGGCCGCCGCTGCGCGCGATTTCATGCGTTGCGAACTCTGGTGCACCAACGGGTCCGAGGTCATCCGTGCGGCCTGCCCGACCAGCTCGCTCCAGTGCCCCAGCGGCACAGCGACACCCAGCTCACGCAGCCGGGCCGCAGTCAAGCGCTGCTCTCGACTGTGTGGTGCAGAGATCATCGGAACACCCGCGAGGACGGCCTCGTGGACCGAATTCATCCCTGCATGAGTGAGGAATACGCTCGCACGCTCGAGCGCCATCGACTGCGGTATCCACCGGTGAGCGTGGACGTTGCGCGGTAGCACACCAAGGTGCTCCACTGGCAACCGTGCCGTCGCCAAAATAACCGTCCACCCCGTCCCCGTGAACGCATCCACGATATTCCGGAAAAACTCCGCGGGACGCGCGAAAACCGTTCCCGTCGCGACCACCAGAGTCCGGTCGCTGCCGCTGAGCCACGACACATCGCGGTCTCCCGGCAGCACAGCACCCACCAACGGGCCGACGAAATGAACACCGGGCCCGAAACGCGAGCGTCCGGGTTGCAGCTCGGGCAACGCGTTGACCAAGACCGGCCCCCCGCTCTGGGCCGTACGCGCGTGAGTGGTCCACAAAGGCACCACCGGCACACCGTATCGAGACACCAATCGACTCCCCCAGGGAACGTGTGGATCGACAACGCACACATCCGGCCGATCACGCCGTAGTTCGGCTGTGACCGCGTAACGTGTTGCCGTCCACGCTATCCGCCGACGCCGCCATATCCCGCTGCGCTCGATTAGTTCCATGGGCCGCCACCCAGGCGGCACTCGAACCTCATGCTCCACTGCGGGCACAACCGCCTCAGCACCTACAGCCTCGATCGCGGATCGGTAAGCCGAACCTGCGACCATCCGGACGGGCACCCCGCGCCCCGTCAGCTCGGCAACTACCGCAAGCATCGGCGACACATGCCCCCATGCGGAATACGGAAGAAACAGCACACCCATGCTCCATATCATCTGCTCTTCGCTGCACTCCGCACGAACAGCGCAGTTCCCGGGCACGGTACAAATGACCACACCCGCGCGACCGATCCATCGCGGTGACCGCCAGCCGCGCATCGGGCGGGGGCGGGTCAGCACGCAAGTGCCCTACGAACACTTCGCCTGGGACATCCCCGTGTGGTGGACATACAAGCTCTCACAACCGCGCAAGCAACTCATCCTCCCGAACTATGCCAACGACAGCCCGCCGCTCACGCACTCAACAGAGGCAATCTGGCTCAGCACATGATCGCCGCGGCGATCGCCGACAGCCGACACTTGTTGCGCCGCACCACCTACACCGACGCCGCGGGCACCCGCCATATCCTCGGCCGACCGTAATTTGCTGCAGTGCAACGCGATCGACACGACATGATCATCGACAGGAAGCCAGAGACACCTTCTCACGGCCGTGGACAGACGAAGTTGCCGTCAGTATGATCGGCTGCCTACGGCGGGAGGTGTGGCGGTGCAGAGCAAGCGCGGGCGCATGATGAGTGGACCGCGATTCGACGCAATCATCTTGGACATCGGCGATACGCTGATCCGAACCGAGAGTATTATGCGGCGATGCGCGGGGAAGGCAGCCGTCAGGGTCGCCGTAGGACACCCACCGTTGAACCCGAATAATTTGGTAGACTCCTTCTTCTTGGAAGATGGCAAGGCAGAATGGCCGCACATAAATCACTTCTACTCGGACATCCGAATAATGGAGTCCGCTCTCGCCAATTCCGAGTTTGCCCACAAGAATCTGCTACGCCAGATTGCGGCAGAGTTACTAGTATCTTACCGGCAAGAATTGAGAAGCTTCATTATCCCCAACAAAAGGGTAACCGATACTCTCAGCTCATTGCGTGACGAATCGATCCGGCTGGGTGTCATTTCCAATGGCACTCTGCTCGAGCAAATCGAGATACTCATAAACATGGGTGTGCTGGAATTCTTTCAGGCAATAGTGATCTCAGAGGAAGTAGGATTCAAAAAGCCAAGTGCCGAGATATTCGACGTCGCAGTCGAGCGTCTCGGACTTATGTCTCGTGCCGACATCCTATATGTCGGAGACAACTGGCAGAACGACGTTATCGGGGCCACATCTGCAGGACTTCAAGCAGCACATCTCCAGCCAGACAGTAAGGATTTCGGCCGCAGCATTTGCGATGGAATCGAGTATTATTCGATCAGGTCGCTCAGCGATCTCGTCTTGTTAAGCACAGAGCCCGGAGATGCCGCCTAGGGGTTTACCCAGCAAGGACCGACATGGAGATTGACAAGCCGATTGTATCCACTATAATCGTCGGACTTGCATTAAATATCGCTGCTGGCGTGGTTTCATTCTATCTGACTAAAGATTCCACAACAACATTTGCCACTGTCGCGATTACCGAACTTCTAGTTATCCTTGAAGTATCAAGGAGGCTGTTAACGCGCCCCCACGTTCCTGGAGTGCTCAGATATCGAAGTACACCGCCGATCGGCGGAGAACTTTTGGATATTGCACAGAGCGTCACGAGCGAGTTCCTGTTCTGGGGAATTTCAGCAAAAACTATAATCCACAGCGACGACTTCAGACAGATTCTGGTTATGAAATCCAGAGGAAAACGACGGTTTCGATTTCTGATACTCGATCCGGAGAGTGAACACGTCATCAAACGAGCAGCCGAGGAAGGAGACACGCCACACGGCTGGCAACGCGAGATCGAGGCGAACATCGACCGCCTCCAGCAGTTACGCACTCAGCACGGGCTCAACATCGAGGTTCGGCTCTACGACGCAGCACCAGTCTTTCGTCTGATATTTATTGATTCCAACATGATGTACCTTGGATGGTATCCGATGGAGTCGCAGGGTGTTCATTCACCTCTACTGGTGGTGACCAATGGCGCAAACTCGATCTATGGCCCCGTGCGCACTCTTTTCGAAGAGACATGGTTGACATCCAAAGAAGTGTGATCTCCATTGAATCGCTTTAGTTAACTGAATTCAGGCTTGGAAGTTGGTACATTTTCGCTATTTTGCGGATCTCTACCGCAGGCCGGGTCTCGATCTGTTCGACGAACCGATGGTTCTTTATGACTTTGGTTGTCCGACATAAAATCTTGCCAATCCCTGCCTCTCGCCGAAAGACAGATACGCAGTCGAGGAGAGCTGGGGCGCCGGCCCAAGGCAGGAGTTCTTGGACCCTGCAACTGAGCCCCGCTCTTTTGCAGAGCCCGCGGAATCTGGTTGCTGACATGCTATGCGCCCGTCGATGCTCCTGCAACAGTGTCGAGGCTCCTCTCCTTGGATCGGAGTACATATTCAGGTTTGAGTGGTGAATGAAACCAACACCGCCAGGCCTGAGTTTGACTGCAAGTTGGTTGAGATAAGCCTCAATAACATCTGCTTCGACATGAACCATCGAGTCCCAGCTGAAGACGAAGTCAACGGAACCGTCTTCAATCATATTTAGAGACCGACCATCGTTCACTGCATACGTAATGTGCTCATATTCGGCAAATCTGTTCTTACACGCCTCGATGCACCGATTGGAAAGATCTACGACGGTCAGGTTCCGTGCTGACGGCGCCAAAAACTGGGTAACCCTCCCAAATCCCGGTGCAATTTCAAGCATATTCTCCACTGGAAGATAGGAGGAAATCCTGGGCAAAATGGTCCATGTCCACATTAGCTCCGTTCCGCCGAAGTATCGCGACCACTCCTCACCACTCCTCGACCAATCATAGGAGCGGTCGTAGCAGTCGAGGTTATCTTGAATGCTAGGCATCTCGTTCCAGCACCGTCGTGGTGTCGAATATTGACCACCTGATTTCGGTGACATGTACAGCGATACTCTCCGACATAGCTTCGCCTTCGTTGATCGACAGCCGTGCGTATGGACCAGAAATTGCCGCGAAAGACTCCAAGGCAGATGCCGCCGATTGGCGATGGAGCTCAATTTGCACACTTTCACGTACGCCGACCGCGGCTTGATCGGCAGTACAGACTAACGCAGCAACACCGCATAGCGCCTTACGCGTGTGCGGGAGCGACGACCACTGCTCTACGCAACGGCCAATCGGCCCGCGCAGCCACCGTGTGATCATATTCGCAAGTTTGCCATCCTAGGTCGTATCGTGCAGGACTTTAGACAGTCGAGGACACGTCTAGTCAGGTCCGCACCGATGCCCCGTATCCATGCCACCCCAGCCAGGAACTCGGGGCCGGCGCGGCCAGCGGACCATCGGACGAAGAGTATCGGGGCCTACCTGCGGCATGGAGGGCAGACTCACGTACAGGGACCTGGACGCTGTCCGAGAACGGTGAAGAGATCCGGCTGGCGAGTTCGGCAAAGGGGCGACGATGAACGTGTACCCCTATCACTACCCGGCGTGTCGCACACGAACGCGCAACTGAAGTGTAACAAAGGGTTTCGTTGTCGCAGAATCTGTGACATTCTGATCAGTCCGCCACAACACGGTGGGCTCTTGTTCTGCTCTGTAGCGCTTGGCCGTCTTGTCGAGGGGGGACCGCGGTATGACCGCACAGCTGGATGTCGAGAGATCGGACATCGTCGCTACGAAGGTCGGCGAGTGGCGAAACCAACTCATTGATCTTGGTTTTCGGAACACGCTGCTCTACTTCCGCCGCACCAAGACGGGCAGCCTTGACCTGTCCGATGCTGAGCCTACGGCGCTGGCGGACCTTGAGGCAGCCGAACGGGTGACGCTCCGCGCCCTGTTTCTGGACCGGGACCGGCATCGAGACGCCTGCACCCGCGCCCGCAACCTCAGTAAACGCATCAACGCGTTCGATGAGGAGCAAGGCATCGACGTTGGGCGCGTTGCCTTTGGGCTCGTCCGAACCAACCCCGAGCAGAATAAGGGCTCGATAACGGTACCTGCCCTGAGTGCCCCGCTGCTGCTGCAGTCGGTGACGTTGAAAGCTCGGACGGCAGCCGGAAGCGAGTACACCATCGAAGTGAGCGATGAGCCCGAGCTCAATTCGGTGTTGTTGTATGCGCTGGAAAGCCAATACGGGATCAACCTCGAACACGTCCGCGCTCAGCTGGACAACCTCCTGGCCGAACCGGTGAGTCCAACCATATTGGCGGAGAAGGCATTTGCCTATCTGGAAGCGGCGGCGAGCACACAGGGCGTCAAGCTTCGGCTTGAGCTGGCCACCGTGGTTGGAACCTTCAACTACGAAAAGTTGGCGATGGTCGAAGATCTCTCGGGCGCAACGGATTTGCTCGAAGCCCAGGACCTTATCGCTGCCCTAGCCGGGTACGGACCGGCCAAGGAGACGCTCGTACTGGATGCAGCAAACTATCGGCTGCCAGACATTGACGAGCTGAAGCCAGCTGACGAATTCCTTATCCACGACGCTGATTCATCGCAGCATCGAGCTGTGCTGGCCGCGCTCTCGGGACAGCATGTCGTCATTGAAGGGCCGCCAGGCACGGGGAAGAGCCAAACGATTGCCAACATCATCGCTGGCGCCGCCGCACACGGAAAGCGCGTGCTGTTCGTCGCGGAGAAGCGCGCTGCGATCGACGCAGTCATGAACCGCCTCATCAAAGTGGGCCTTGGCGGGTTGATGTTCGACCTGCACCGAGCACGCGCATCGAAACGAGAGGTCGCCCGCCAGCTGGCAGACAGCCTGGAACAGGTATCGAAGGAACCGCCGGTTGATGCCGATGAGACTCACACTCGTATGGCTGCCTCGCGTCGCCGGCTGGTCGATCACTCACGGGAACTGCACGCCACCCGCGAGCCGTGGGGGCTCAGCGCCTACGAGGTGCGGGCCCGATTGCTTGACCTACCGGACCTGCAGGTACCGGGCGCCTTCCGCGGGGACCAGTTGCGGTCGCTCAACGCGGACATCGTCCGGCGAATCGAAAATGATCTGCGGGAATTCGTCGACCTCGGTGGCCTGAAAATACTTCGCCGTGAAACTCCTTGGTGCAATACTGAGATCCGACATGAGCAGGAAGTCGAGCATCTCCTCATCGAATTGGATGAGGTTGCTGAGCATACACTGCGGCGTAGCCAAAACGGGTTGGATTCGCTCCTCAGACAGACCGGCCTTACAAAACCAGATGACATCGCAGGCTGGCACGCAACCCTGAAACTGCTGGATGATGTATCCAGCACGGTCGATACGTTCGGATCCGATATTTTCGGAGAAAAGCTAGAGTCATACTATTATGCGACGGCAGACAGTAAGCAGCGCCGGCAGATTGCACTCAAAGAGAACATTGGCTGGCTTCACCGCCGACGGCTGGTCAAAGAACTGCGCCAGAAGACCAAGGGAAATTTTCCGGATACAGCCGACCTCCACACCGGTCTGAAGAGTGTCCGCGAGCAACGTCACTGGTGGAAGCAGCTGAGCAAACCGGATGCTGAGCCGTCGAAAGTCGACGGCCTTGAACAGGTGAGCGAAGATTACAAGAAACTGCGACTGCAGTTGTCAGCCGTCGCCGCCTCAGCGCGGCGACCAGACCTGGAATCAGGTCCGGCACCCGAGGTCGAGCATCGCCTTGAAGAGCTTCGTGCGGATAAGGACATGCTGTTCCGTGTGCCGAGGCTCAACCGTTGGCTGGACGACTTCCGGTCAGTCGGCCTCGATCCGTTCCTGCAGGAGATAGCTCAGCGGAACCTCACGGCGAAGGACACATGGCACGCCTTTATGCGGGTGTGGTTGACGTCATTGGAGGATGAGTTCAAGTTGCGGGTTCCGGAGATCGGTCAATTTGTGCCCGAGCGTCTCACCCGCGCAGCGGAGGAGTTTCGCTCGGCAGATATCCGGCATCGAGAGTTAGCCGCCAGGAGGGTCCGCCGCGAGTTGGCTCTGCACGCCCGCGATGCTCGCAACGCGTATCCTGATCAGGCGCTGATCCTTCGGCAGCAGGCCAGCCGTAAGACGCGGCACATGTCGACCCGCCGGCTGGTTGAGGAGACGTCGGATGTGCTTTTGACGCTACGGCCGTGCTGGGCGATGTCGCCGCTCATTGTCAGCCGCATGCTTCCGGCCGAGCAATTATTCGACCTGGTGATTTTTGACGAGGCCAGTCAGATCCAACCGCACGACGCGATCACCTCCATCATGCGAGGAAAACATGTGGTGGTCGCCGGCGACGAGAAACAGCTTCCGCCCACCGACTTCTTTCAGAAAGCGCTGGACCGCGACGATGACGAGGACGAGATCGAGGATAGCCTGTCGGACTACGAGTCTATCCTGACGGCGCTTCGTCCGCTGCTCCCGATTAATCAGACGTTGAGCTGGCACTACCGCAGTACGGATGAGCGCCTGATCGCCTTCTCTAATCACGAAATCTATGACGACAAGTTGGTGACTTTTCCCGGATCAGCGACGGAAAGCCCGGTGTCCTTCGTTCGAGTCGATGGGCGAGCTTCGCCGGGCCAAGATGGTTCGTCACCGCAAGAAGTCGACAAAGTGGTCGAGCTAGCCCTGGAACATGCCCGCCTGCGGCCGACCGAAAGTCTAGGCGTAATCGCACGGAACATTAAACACCAGGCTAGGATCGAGCGTGCGCTGGCTGAGGCTCGGGCTGGCTCCTCTGAACTGGACGAGTTCTTTGCCGAGGATACCGAACCGAATCGACGATTCTTTGTCAAGAACCTGGAGAGTGTCCAGGGTGATGAACGCGATGCCATCATTCTTTCGGTCGGCATCGCCCGCGATGCGACTGGACGCATTTCAGGTAGACATTTCGGGCCCCTGAATTACGAGGGCGCCGAGCGGCGGGTCAATGTGGCGGTGACCCGAGCCAGTAAACGAATGACCGTGGTCGCAGCCTTTTCGGCAGCAGATCTTTCCCCCGACGTGAAGAACGGGACCAAGTTGCTGCGACGCTACCTAGACTTCGCGCAGCGGCAGGGGCAGATCGAGGAAGTCGGAGCCTCCGCGGATATCGAGTTGAACGGGTTCGAACGCTCCATCTACCAGGCATTGCGGTCGCAGAACGTGCTCGTTCACCCGCAATGGGGCGTGTCCGGCTATCTGATCGACTTTGCGCTAGCCCACCGCGCCCAACCCGGCCGGATGGTCCTCGCCGTCGAAGCAGACGGCCACCGCTATCACAGCTCGGCATCGGCGCGCGACCGCGACCGGCTGCGCCAAGCGCACCTTGAACGATTGGGATGGCGCTTCCACCGGGTGTGGTCGTCCGCCTGGTTCCAGGATCCCGTTGGCGAGACCGACAAGATCCTGCTCGCCTGGAACCAAGCCACGCTCGACGCCGACCTGCTCCCGCCCGACCCGGCGCCGACGACCCCCGCGCCTCCCTCTGAGCCGGCCCCTTCGCTGGCGATACAGCGTGGTCCGCGCCCAAACGTGCCATCCGGACTGAAAACGCAGGAGTACAGCGACCGAGAACTGGTCGCGGTGTGCCGGTGGCTCACAACCGACGGACTTCATCTGGACCGCGAAGAGCGGCTGACCCAAGCCATGGCTGAACTCGGGTTCAAACGCCGTGGGCCTCGGATCATCGAACGGCTCATGAAGGCAGTCGAGATTGCCGAACGCCTAGCTGACGAGGAGAAGTGATGTCCGAGCTCGATCCACGCACATTAGACCGGCTGGCCGAACTGATCGTCGATATCGGGGGCCCATATGAACGGAAAGGATATGAGCTCGCGATACTCCTTGAGCACGCCAAATGGGAAGACCCGCCACTTTACGATGGATCTCCGCGCGTACCGTGGCTCAGAGAACAGTTCGAAGCCCGCCAGGAACACGCCGGTGATATCGAGCGTCTGCTCTGCCGAGTGTGCGACCCGATCGAATACGACGACGGCACTGCCACCGCCGACGAGTTCCGCCGCGCAATCAACGAGCGGCTCGCACCCAACTGGATGGTCATCACGCTTGTGAGCGGCCGGCCTGTCCTAGGGGAGCTGACCGCGGATGGTAGCGACACGACCTTCGCCGAACCACCAGATCTACGGCACCGTCTCGAGACACTGATCACCGACAAGGAAACCGTAAACGTCCTGATGGGGCGCATAGAGGAAACGCGAATCTGCGTGTCCGGCGGTGCCTATCGGATGGCCACCATCGGCATCGGCACCTTCATCGAGGGCCTCCTGCTTGCAGTGCTGCTGGAGCGCGACGACGACCTGCGGACCAACGGCTTTCCCGATGTGCGACAACGTATTACGCCGGAGAAGAGGTCCAAACAGCGGAAAGACGCTGACTGGGTGTCCATGGAGCTCCTGATTGACACGGCCTTCGCGAAAAACTGGGTGCAGCTCGATGCGACAACGTTCACCCATGCTATTAGGGACTTCCGCAACTTCATCCACCCCCGTAAGGAAATCACCGAGCAACCTCAATTTGACGCCGACACCGTGATGCTGTGCTGGGGGCCAGTCCAAGCCCTCCTCAACGATCTCGAGCAGAATGTTCCACCGCTGGCTGCAACTGTTAAGTCAGGCGACGTACGAGCTCAATGACCCACCCGGATAGCCAGCCGCATAGGATCAATAATGAGATCGGAACCCGTTGTGGTCGTTGACTGTTCAGGCTCCCCAACCCTCGCCTGGAACTTCGGCAAGGAGAGCAGGTTGTTCGTCGGCGTCCGATCGGCCTACGGTCGGGAGGTATTTCGCCCCGCCCGGGTTGACCACACGAACCTCGACCGCAGGCCAGCGGCTGATAGAGGTACGCCTTCACCCCGCTCTCAACCCATCTGGCTGGGTTACTGGCCGGTGGTAGGGATGGAGTATGAGGCCGTACGGCGGCATTCTCGCAAAGGACGAATCGGCGGACACGGCGCGAGGGAAGGCGGGCGAGCATGAGCGGCCGCGCCCGGCCGGGGCGCTACCGGTCCCCGTACGTCAACGGCTACCGCAGCCTGTCACCCAACCCAATCCTGTGGGCCATCGCCGCCCTCTTCGTGGGCGGCGCGGTCTTCGTGCTGATCCTGCTGGCCCTGAGCCACCGCGATACTCCCGCCCGGCCCGCCGATCACGCCGTGATGCAGCTGACCGTCACGCCCACGCAGCCAACCACTCCGCCGCAGCCGTGTTACCCGTTCCAGGGGATCTGTTAACCACGACAATCGAGAAAGCCGAAGGGGTAAATGCCTGTGCCGCACGATGATCACCTGTCCGACACCGACACCCGACACCGGCGAGGTCGAACCGTACACGGAGTATTTCAAGAGGCTGGCGGGTGGTGCGGGCCCGGGGCTGCCGGGTCCGCACCAACCCGGTGCTGGCGGATCAGCGGGACGCGCAGCTATCCATCACAGGGCAAAATCAGCTTCAACGACCAACTAGCCCCCAAGAAAACCCTGGTCGGCACGGTTCCCATCTATAGGCAATCCCGCCGAGGGCATCGACCTGCGACCGTCCGTTCGAACAGGTAGGGTTGGGAACCCGCGGGAATTCATGTGCCATTTTGCGTGTCACTTTCGGGTCCAAAATTGCCGGAATCCATGGGCAACAGCGGGAACCAGCGGGAGACGTCGGGCATCAAAATAGCAGGTGACCACGCTCACCGAAGTTCCCCGCCTGTGCTCGCCGAAATTCCCCACCCGTGAGCGGTCTCGATTATAGGGGCTCGCGGTTGCCGGTGGTTGCCCGGCGGAGGTTGTCGGCGCTGGCGTGGTGAT
>Ga0185299_10000312_pt1 | contig 144031 bp, 112 predicted proteins | sample PaiPotPPA55metaG_FD_128002 | JGI IMG/M metagenome (GOLD analysis project Ga0185299, IMG submission 128002) | Iron sulfur acid spring bacterial and archeal communities from Banff, Canada, to study Microbial Dark Matter (Phase II) - Paint Pots PPA... ...
GTCTCATAGGAAGTGATGTCGTCGTATCCGCTGGGTGAAGAGCTTGCGGGTGTTGTTCAGAAGCGGCGAGCCGCCATGACGTTGCAGGATCAGGTGGCTCAGTTGTTCGAAGAGGCGCGCGACGACGTATTTCGGTATTTGCTCAGTCTGGGGTTGTACCCTCCGCAAGCGCAGGAGGCGACCCAGGAGGTTTTTTTACGGCTGTACACTACACTCAAGAAGGGCGAAGAGATAGAGAATCCCAGGGGCTGGATTTTTCGAGTGGCCCACAACCTGGGGTTGAAGATACGCGCTCGGCAGAGTTCTCAAGCGCCTTTCGATCCGGATCTGGAATCACGACTCGCCGGTCCGGCCATGAACCCGGAACAGAACCTGATCGAGCGGGAGCAAACGCTGCGCTTCCACAAGGCCGTCGAGCGGCTTTCCGAGCAGCAGCGGCGGTGTCTGTTGCTGCGGCTGGAAGGCCTGCGGTATCCGGAAATCGGATCCGTCCTGGGGATCAGCTCTTCAGCGGTCGGCGAATTTCTGCGGCGAGCCATCTCGCGGTTAAAGAAGGATGAATTATGAAGGGGTCCTCACTCACTCTCCACCCCGAAGAAGAGCAGCTGCTGCGTTATCTCGACGGTGAATTGCCCGTCCAGGCATCAGGCGAGGTCCGCTCGCATCTGGAGGCCTGCTGGCAGTGCCGCGCCGCGCTGGAGGAACTACAAAACGTCGTCAGCCAATGCGTGCATTACAGAAAAAATGTATTGCAACGCCATCTTCCTACTCCGCCGGCTCCATGGGTCGATATCTATCGTAAATTCGATGAAATCGATACTTCCGTGGAGCCGGTCCTCTTTGATCGCTTCTTGCGCCTACTGAAATCGCCGTTCGACACAGCTATAAAGAAATGGGCGGTCGCCGCTGCGGCCCTGCTGCTCTTTGTTGGACTTTTCTACCGCTATCGTCAGACGCCTTCGGTCCACGCTTCCGAATTGCTGCGTCAAGCGGTGGTTGCCGCGAACGCACATCCCCTCCAGCCCCGGCGTATTCAAATTCGAACGCGCGATCGGCGTCTCACTCGCCCGGCCGTCGCCCCGCAAAAGACCGGATTCAGCGCTCCGGACGATGCTGCGTCGAATTCGCTCCAGGCGATGTTTGAGCGCGCTAACTATAGTTGGACCGATCCACTGAGCGCCCAGTCATTCCAGGCCTGGCGCAATCAGCTTTCTGACAAGCGCGATCAAGTGAGCGAAGAGAATCAGGCCTATCGAATCGAGACCAGTACGAACGCGTCGGAATTAAGAAACGCCACATTGACCCTGCGTACCGCCGATCTGCGGCCGATGGAAGAACGGCTGGAGTTTTCGAATCAGGAATGGGTCGAGATCACCGAAGTCTCAGACGACACCACGCCGCCCGTCTCGCGCAGCGCCGCCGAGAACAAGCGTCCGGCTGCCGGTAACGCAATGCCACCGGTCCCTGAAGGATCCAACCCGGTATCAGTCCTCGCTCCTTCGGCCAGCGCCGCCGATGAACTGCAGGTTGTCGCCGCATTGCACGATGTCGGCGCGGACTTGGGTGATCCCGTCGAGGTGTCCCGTTCCCAAAGCGACGTCCTGGTCAGCGGCGTCGGTATCGCACCGGCGCGCCAGCAGGAAATCAAGAACGCCATCGGTTCGAAACCTCACGTCGTCGTTCGCTTCTCCGACTCGCCGCCGCCGGCTCGAGCGCAGGAGCAGCCGGTCACCCCCAGCGACACCACTGCAGGAGGAGACGTCCGGCAGCTACAATCCCGGCTGGCTGAACAACTTGGTGGACGCGCTAATCTGGAGCAGCTCGCCGCGCAGGTTCTGGACTCCAGCGAATCGCTGATGGCAAGGGCGTATGCGCTGCGTCGTCTAGCGGAACAATTTCCTGTGGTGGCCGAGCGAGAGTTGAGCGCTACTGACCGGCAATTGCTCCAACGGCTGCGTGCCGAGCATTCAGCCGCGTTGCGCCAGCAAGCCACCGAGATCGATCGTGATCTACAGCCGATCCTCACCAGCGTAAACGGCGATGCTGGTTCGTTGCCGCCCAATGGCATTCCATCTGAGCCCTGGCAAGCTGCTACGGAGGACCTCTTCCAATCTGCTCGCCGTCTGGATAAGCTATTGGGAGTGATGTTTGGCGCCGCGCCAAGTGAAATACCGGCTGGGCAAATTCCTGCCCAATTGAAGATCAGCCTCGCGCAATTGCGAGCCAGGTCGGATATTTACGAGCGGAGCAATAAGTGATCTCCGCCCGCCTGCTGGCCACGCTATTGATTTGCCTGGCTGGCGGTGGGACGTTGCGGGCCCAGCAATACACTCACATTTCCGGCGTTATCGTCGACGCATCCGCTTCCTCCGTGCCCGACGCCATGGTGAGCGTCGTGGACGAAGATACAGGCTTCCATCACGCCACGTTGTCCAAACCCGATGGCGGTTACTTAATCTCCCCCCTGCTGCCAGGGGTCTACAAGATTACGGTTCGCAAGATTGGATTCCGGACCATGATTCGTTTCGGTATCCGAGTGAATGAAACGCAGCCGGCGCGCGTGGATTTCAAACTGGTGGTCGGCAGTCTCCAAGAAACGATAACCGTGGAAGGCTCGCCAACGTTACTCCACAGCGACGACGCCGCGGTCGGCACCGTCGTTGGCACGGACCAGATTGAGCGCCTGCCCCTGAACGGAGGAGCATTGCTCAGTCTCCTCGAATTAACCCCCGGCTTAATCGTGACGCCGGCCACTCGTGGCGAAGCCGGCCAGTTTACGGTCGACGGACAGCGGCCCAACACGCACTATTTCACCGTGGACGGCGTCAGCGTTAATTCCGGCGTGAGTGGCGGCGGTTCGGCGGCGGAAGCCACCGGAGGCGCATTGCCGGCGATGACCGCGTTCGGAAGCCTGGATAGTCTCGTCTCTGTAGGTGCCCTCCAGGAGATGCGCGTGCAGACGTCCACCACCGCGGCGGCGTTTGGCAGGCTGCCCGGCGCCCAAATTTCTCTAACCAGCCGATCAGGATCGAACGAGTTGCACGGATCGCTCACTGATAGCTTTCGAAACGATGCCCTCGACGCCAACAATTGGTTTGCGAACCAGCATGGAGACGGGCGCGCGCCATTTCGCTTCCAGGATTTCTCGGCCGCTCTGGGAGGGCCCATCTGGCGCAATCGCACTTTCTTTTTTGCTTCCTACGAAGGCATGCGGATGCAACAGCCTTTCGTCTGGAACGTGCCGGTACCATCGCTGGCTTCGAGAGACGGCTCGCTCCCCTGGGCTGAGCCTCTGCTGAATATGTTTCCCGCGCCAAACGGACCCGAGTTGGGAAAAGGCCTGGCGGAGTGGACTGGTGGAATCAGCCGGCCTGCCCGATTCGACGCGGGCGCGCTGCGCCTGGATCACGCCTTTACCTCACGCCTCACAGGTTTTGCCAGGTACAGTGAGACTCCGTCGTCCACCCAATACGGCAGCGATCCGATCAACTCATTGGGCATTAGTTCCCGTTCCATCACGGGAGGTCTCACTTTGCGCGCTCAGCCGACCCTCGTATTCGATCTCCGCCTGAATGCCTCCAGCGCGAACGCCACCTCCATCTGGCGTCAGAATGGCGCGACTTTGCCCGACTGCTCCATCGAGCCCGCGACCCAGTACTTCCTGCCCGGCCACCCCGCCGGTATATGCAACTACCTGGTGCGTCTCTCTATCGCTGGTGTGGGACAAGTGGTCTCCGGCTCCGAGGGCTGGCACAGCCAATCGCAATATCAGATCTCTCCCTCTGCGAGCTGGAACAAAGGAACTCACTCTATCCAGTTCGGACTCGACTACCGGCGCCTGGCGCCGATTCGCAACGACGCTACCAGCACCCTCAGCATTCTGGCGGATACAGTGCCTGATCTCGCCACCAGCGGCAATTTCTGGTACGCGACTTCCCCGCAACGATACGTTTCCGCCGTTGTCAGCGAGATCTCCGCTTTTGCGCAGGACACGTGGCGCGTGACACCCCGGCTGACGGTGACATATGGGCTGCGTTGGGAAATCAGCCCCGCCCCCCTGCTGCGGGGTGCCACCAGTTATGATCCTGTAGCAGGTGAGTCGGTGGATGTGCACCGGCCTACTTGGCCATCTACCTATTCGAACTTTGCGCCTCGCTTCGGCATCGCCTATCAGCCCTCCAGCAATGGTCGGACAGTACTACGCGCTGGAATGGGATTGTATTTCGATTCGAGCCTCAGCTTGGCAACCGATCTGGTCAACGATGGACCGTTGGATGTCTCGAATTTCACAAGCCCGCGGAATGGCATTGCTAAAGCTCAATTGGTCTTCGGCTTTGCATCCAGCCTCCGCCTGCCGCTCGTCAAACAATGGAACGTGTCGATTGAACACGCCCTCGACCGCAATGACATCGTAACCCTCGGGTACGTTGGCTCGTCCGGCGACAACCTGATCCGGCGCGAAATCGGCGGAGCGGGAAGCACGAGCTCGTCCTTGCTTGCGCTAGGCACCAATCACGGCGACTCCGAGTATCATAGCCTCCAGGCGCAATATCGTCGCCGGCTGGCTTCGGGCGTTCAGGCCCTCGTTTCCTATTCGTGGTCCCATTCCATCGACAATAGTTCCACCGACGCCGGGTTTTATTGGGCAGGTTCCGGCCTGCAGCTGGGCCAGGATCGCGCCTCCTCCGATTTTGATATCCGGCATTCGTTCACCGCCGGCTTCAGTTATAACGTCCCCGCCCGGACGCGCGCCCGCCTGTTACGGGATTGGGACATCGATGGAATGTTTCGCGCCCGTACCGGATTTCCAATCAATCTTCTGAGTGCAGAACAGTTCATGGGCGTCAGCTTTGAGAACGTATTCCGCCCCGACCTCGTGCCCGGCCAGCCGGTCTGGATCACCGACCCATCGGCGCCCGGTGGCCGCCGCATCAACCCCGGCGCGTTTCTCGTGCCGCCCGGTTCTGTCCAAGGCAATCTTGGACGGAACGCGCTCACCGGATTCGGAATGTCGCAGTTGGATCTGGCGGTCCGCCGCGAATTCGCCGTAGGAGAGAAACGATCGCTTCAGTTTCGCCTTGAGGCATTCAACGCGCTGAATCACGCCAATTTCGCCGATCCAATTCGCTTTCTGGCCAGCCCGCTGTTTGGCCAATCTAGCTCCATGCTGAATCTGATGCTAGGCGCCGGAAGTCCGGGCAGCGGCCTGGCGCCCGTATTTCAAGCCGGCGGCCCAAGATCGCTGCAAATAACCGTGCGCTTCCGGTTTTGACGCTATTACGCCCCGCTATCACGCTTTTGCCGACTATCCGGTAAACCGACCGAGCGTTCGGTTGAGTGTAAACGTCCATTTGTCAAGAGGTTTCCAACCCGCCCATCACCTCCAAACCAGAAACTCCCCTTGACACCGGGTTGATCTTGGGACAAAATTGACCAATTGCTCTCGTCAGGGCCAATAGGAAAGGGTGTCGAAAAAATGTTACGAGTAACTTCTGCGTTGATGTTGCTTGCCGCGCTCATGTGCATGATCGTACTGGCTCAAGCGCCCACCGGGATTATTACAGGAACTCTTACGGACGAGTCCGGCGCCGTGATCCCCAACGCGACGGTCACCATCACCAACAAAGCCACGGCTGTTGTCGCCCGTACCGCAACCACGGACGCTCAGGGCTATTACAGCGCTCCGTCCCTGCCCGCGGGTGATTACGAAGTGCGCGCCGAAGTCTCCGGCTTTCGCACTGTGCAGCGCGACGCTACCGTACAAGCGGGTACCACCACTACAGTGAATATGCCCATGACCCTGGGCGCCACCAAGGAAGTGGTGACGGTTGAGGCCGCCACCTCGCAGATCAACTATGAAACGCACAATATTGAAGGCGTTATCTCGCGCAGCACCATCCAGGACCTGCCGCTGAACGGCCGCAGCTATCTGCAACTCGCAGCGCTCGAGCCCGGCGTACAAGTCGCCTCCGGAACGGTCGCGCAGTTCAATGTTCTATTCACCGTTAGCGTTCTGGGCGGAGGCAATCGCACGGCTGTCACCATCGACGGCGGCAATGTCTCGGACAACATTGACGTCGGCGGCGGGATGTCCTCCATGAATTTCTCGCAGGAGACCGTGCAGGAATTCCAGCTTTCCGAAGTGAATTTCGATATCGCGACGCCCATCTCCTCCGGTGGCGCCATCAACGTCGTGACGCGCTCGGGAAGCAATGATTGGCACGGCAGCGCCTACTTCTTCTACCGCGACCACAATATGGCCGCCTACCCCAACCTGCAACGCCTTCCGAGCGTTCCAAACCCGTTTTTTGTCCGGCGTAATCCGGGCGCTTCCTTAAGCGGCCCCATTATGAAGGACAAGCTATTCTTCTTCTTCAATTACGAGTTTCTCAACCAGGTGCAGGCTTTGAGCATTCAAAGCACCGATCCTGCCTTCGCGCTGTTGCAAAACACCTACGGCAGTCCTTATGTAAGCAAACAGATCAGCGGGCGCATCGATTATCACATCAGTTCGAAACACAACCTGTTCATACGCTATTCGCATGACGGCAACTCCGGATTTGGACAATCGCTGGAGTTCGGGGACCCATCCAATTGGCCACACAATACCAATTGGGCCGATCAATCCATCATTGGACTCACCAGCTCGATAACGCCGACCATCGTTAACGATGCCAGGTTCCAGTACAACTACTGGAACAATCACAACACTCCGGCCGTGTCGTCGGACTGCTCGGCGCCGTGCGTGGCGGGAAGCCTGCCGAACGTTTTCTACTTCCAAGGTTCCAACCAGCCGGCCATTGGTCCTAACTTCAACGCCCCACAAGGACGAAACACGCGCCGGTTCGAATTCGTGGACACGCTGAGTTGGCAAAAAGGCTCCCACCGGTTCAAGTTCGGTGGCGACCTTAATCCCACCAAGTCCGCTGGCCTGTGGGGATTTTGCACACCGATGTGCGTTGGCGCATTCTCACCTACTTTCACCAGAGCCGCGCTCGCTGGTGCACTGCCCCCAGCCACCTTTAATGCTCTGTTTCCTACGCTTCCAACCCAACTCAAGACCGATGCGGACGTACTGAATCTGCCGGTCCTAAACCTCAATAGCAGTATTTTCAGCGGCGTCGGAGTGGGCGGGGTCTCACTGCCCGCGGCTTACGATTACAATCAGAACAAGAATTACAACCAATACCGAACCTACTTCCAGGACGTCTGGAAGGTCCGGGAAAATCTAACCGTCAACTACGGGTTGGCATGGAACGCCCAGATCGGCTTCTACAATTCCGATCTCCCCAAGCCGGCGCTCCTGGCTCCTATTCTCGGGACGGGCTCGAACAATCTTGGACCGACGGTTAACAATACCAAAGAATTCCAGCCCGCGCTTGGTTTCGCGTGGAGTCCCGGTAAGAATCAGAAATGGGTCATCCGCGGTGGTGCAGGCATTTACTGGGACAGCACGCCCGGATATTACAAGCTCCGTGAGGCTTCCGTGGAGGGTCCCCCAGGCAGCGCTCGGAGTACGTTGGCCGCCAGTGCATTTACCAACATCTATCCAGGTATTCTCGACTTCAGCCTGGGCGGAGCTCCGATCGCGGTGGGCCAGGCTCTGCCCCTGAGCCACCTGACCAACATGACCATCGGCCAATTTATCAATATCGTCAATCAGGAGTTGCCGAGCGTTGCGGCCGTTCTGGCGCCCCCCAACCCGCCGCGCAGTGGGGCTTTCCCGTATCCGAACCTCGCCTACTCCAAGCAGGGTGTGGAGATCTATCCTACCCATTTCCCACTGGCACGCAGCTATCAAACTTCAATCGGCATTCAGCACGATCTTGGGCACGGCATGGTGATTACCGCCGACTGGGCCCGCCGCCAAGGCGAGAATGTCAGCCTGGGAGAGGTTGACCAAAACCTGTACACCCGCTACTTGGGCACATCGACGCCTGCTCCCGTGATTCCGCTCTGCCCCAAGAGCCCGGATTTGAACCCCACCGACCAGTGCTCCACCGGCACCATCACTTTCTGGACGGATCAAGGCCGCTCTGTCTACGACGGATTGCTGGTGAAACTCAGCAAGCGCTTCTCGAATCGCTACCAGTTCCTGGCTTCGTACGCGTATCAGAAAGCCTTGAATGAAACGGTGTGGGACAATCTGCATTGGATGGGCGGGTACGGTGAGTATCTGCCGCACCACAACCTCCAGATTTCGGGTACGGCGGACCTCCCCTGGGGCTTTACGCTGTCGCTCAACTCCTCCTTCATCAGCCGCACTCCGCAAACCGCTATGGTGCCTAGTCTGGACCTACCCGGCACGGCTCCATCGGGTAGCAACGAGCCGCTCCCCGGCTTGGGTTACGGTTGTCTTGCGGCAGGATGCGGTAAAGCGCAGTTAGCTGCCGCCGTTGCATCTTATAATACGAACGTCGTTGGCACGAAGAATGCCCAAGGTCAGACCATTACGTCCCAATTAGTTGTGCCGCCCGACTACCAGTTTGGCGATCCGACTATAACGCAGGACTTCCGCTTGACCAAGACGTTCACCTACAAAGAGAGATATAAATTCAGTATCCTCGGCGAGGTATTTAACGCCTTCAACATCTCAAATCTCTCGTATCCGAGCGGTGCATGGACTCTGGATACCAAGAGCGCCAACCCTGCCACGCAGGCCTACGCCTTCGGCCAGCCGACCCAGCGCATCAACCAGACCTTTGGCTCGGCCGGTCCCCGCGCATTCCAAGTCGGCGGCCGATTTACTTTCTAAGGTAAGGGCCAACAGCTTTTTCGGTGCCGCGGACGCTCTCCGTTCGCAGCACCGCATTCAACGCCATCTCGTGGAAGTCGCGGAGAACTTCTTGCGGCGCGAGGTCTCCGTCCCGCCGATACCAGCGGGAGATCCATAGGATCATGCCGAACAGGCTGAATGTGGCCACGGTGGGATTAACATCGCGCAGTTTCCCTTCGGCCGCCAGTTGCTCCAGCGTCTGCCGGACCAGTTCAAAATAGGCGCGCTTGCGATTTCGCACCGTGCGCTGATGCGCCGGCGTCAGCGCGGCCATCTCTTCTAAGAGAATGGTGACCGCGCCGCCCACTTCGAGAATCCTCTTTGCATGCCGGTCGATGATCGTGTGCAGCCGCTCTTCGGCGTCGGTGACCTCGCGCGCGGGAGCCACGACATCCTCATCCACCATATCCATCGCGAAGTTCATGATCTCGAACAGAAGCTGCTCTTTCCCGCGAATGTAGTGATAGATGCCGGCCTTGGTGAGCCCCACCGCATCGGCGATGTCGTTCATCGATGTCGCCGCGTAGCCTTTGCGGCACATCACTTCCGCGGCCACTCGGTAAATGTGGTCGGCGCGGTCTTCTTTCCGCCAAATCGGAATCGCCTTCTTAGTCTTGGCTGGCTTTGGCAAACTCACCTCGCTGAGTGGCGCAGGTCTTTGACCCGCGGGTGACTTTTTAATCTTATAACAGTTTCAAATCTATTGACATGTATAGCAGTTAGAGTTACACTCGACCGGACAGTCGGTTAACCTACCGCTGAGTCGGCAGCAGGAAAAGGAGGCTACTATGAGCGATGGACGTCGCGACTTTCTGAAGAAGACTACGATGTTGGTGGCTGGCGCCCAGGCCGGCGCAGTCCTGCCGTTTTTATCTCAAGCCGGCCGTGCGGCTCCAGCCAAGGAACCGGGCAACGGCTCAGTGGTGACCGACACCACCGATGGCAAAGTTCGCGGCGTCGATTCCGGTGGCGTCAAAATTTTCAAAGGCATCCCGTATGGCGCATCCACAGCCGGCAAGAACCGTTTCATGCCGCCGACCAAACCCGCCAAATGGGCAGGTGTGCGCGATGCGACGGAATTTGGCCACATCTCGCCTCAAACCTTGGTGACCAACCCCGGCGATTACGAGAAAGCCATCGAGTGGGATAAAGAGAAGGGCGGCCTGAGCGAGGACTGTCTCAATCTGAACGTCTGGACGCCGTCGGTGAAAAGCGGCGCCAAGCTGCCGGTCCTGGTTCAGTATCACGGAGGCGGGTTCACTACTGGCTCGGGGAATCTTCCCGGATACGATGGCGAGGCGATGGCTCGCTGGGCCAACGTCGTGATCGTGAACGTAAATCACCGGCTGGGCGCGCTTGGATATACATATCTGGGCGATCTCGCAGGTCCGGAGTTTGCGTATTCAGGCGTCGCTGGGATGATGGATTGTGTAGCGGCGCTCCAGTGGGTTCACGATAATGTCGCGAACTTCGGCGGCAACCCGGAGAATGTCTTTATCTTTGGGCAATCCGGCGGAGGCGCCAAGACATCCGTACTATTGAGCATGGCCTCCGCGAAGAGTCTGTTTCATCGCGCGGCGGTTCAGAGCGGCTCCACCCTGCGGCTGGCGCACCACGATGCCGCAACCAAGAACGCCGAGCAGTTGCTCGCCGAGCTTGGTCTCGACAAAGGCCGGATCGGCGAGCTGCAAAATGTCCCCTTCGAAAAGATCGTAGAAGCACAAGCCGCTTTGGGACGGCACACGCCGCCGGTTGGATTCGCGCCCAGCGTCGACGGGAAAATCATTCCGAGAGATCCGTTCGATCCCACCGCGCCGGATGTTTCCGCCACAGTTCCCATGCTGGTCTCGACCACGCTCGAGGATGCCGCTCTGAGAATGAACGATTGGGATATCACCGAGGACGGCCTCCGATCGTGGGTGCAAAAGACCTACGGCGACAGAGCCGATCGCATCTTGACCACCTACCGCCGCGCTTATCCGCAAGTGAGGCCCTTCCTGATCAAAGCCCGTATCGCCACCGATAGCGGCGGCCGGCGCAACGCGACCACCATGGCCGAGCGCAAGGCGGCTGAGGGAGGTGCGCCGGTTTATCTTTATCGCTGGGACTTTCCGTCGCCCGCCTACGGTGGAAAGTTCGGCGCCATCCACGGGATGGATGTGAGTCTGGCTCTACACAATCCGGTTCCGCCTTTGGCCGGCAACACTCCGGAAACCAAAACCATGGCCGAAAAGCTGTCTTCCGTCTGGCTCGCATTTGCGAAGACGGGAGACCCGAATAATAAAGCTATCCCGCACTGGCCTCGCTACAACGCCGATCAGCGACCGACCATGATCTTCGATTTGAATACTCGCGTTGAGAACGATCCGGCGCACGACATCCGGCTGTTGTGGGATGAAGTGCGAACTACTGAGTCGCGCGCCGCTACCGAGCCGCGCGCATAGCAAGCGGTTATTCACACCCATAGGCGTTAGCTCATCTCGCCCTTCAAGTCTCGACAAGTCGTCCCCTGTTTTACGGGACAATCTGTCCCATTCATATAACCCTCCCAAACCATAATCCGTTCATTTTGTTGGATTGCGGCGTTTGGTCCAGCGCATGCAAGGTACAGGCTAAGCACTACAGATTAAAAAGTTGTGGTTCTCAAGTACTAAAGTGAGCCGAATGACAAGCCGATTACAAAAGGAACGGGAAAAGCAAGGACGCTGGGTCTCGTCGCACACCGAGGAGGTTGCGATGTTATCAGAACGAACTACTGGTTCGTGCACAGTGGTTATACGCTTCGCGCGTGTGGCCGCGGTGCTGATCTTTGCTCCCGCGTTTCTCCTAGGCGTCACGGGCACCACAACCCAGACGCTGTCCGCGCAAATCAATGCGATCGGTAAAGTCTCCGTGCCGTCCAGCTTGACTCTTACAAGCGCCGGCACAACCTTTGTCGCGTATTCGGGCAATTTGACTGTCAGCTATCTAGCCCGTACTACCGCGGCGACGGGGATTGGGTCTCTCACGATGCAAGCGACGGCTGATTTCAGCCCAATCGGAGGACCCTCCATCGCAGCCGGACAGCTTACCTACACGTGCAGCGCTGCTACTCTGGGCGCTGCCTGCTCAGGGTCACAGATTGCCTCGACGGCATCACAAACCAATGTGGTGACGCTGGGCGCCAGTGTTTGTACGGGCGGCGGCGGATCATGCAGTTCCGCCAGTCCCAATTCCGTGCAAAGCACATTTACGCTATCAGATAATCCCGCGTATAAGACGGGAACGTATTCAGCAACACTCACATTCACGATTAGCGCTATTTAGGAGAAACCATGAAACGTCAATATTTACTTGCTCTGGCGGCGGCGCTTATTGCAGCCCCCGCTTCTTATGCCCAGTTCGCGGCAACGGGGACCACGAACCTTTCGGTCACGGTCGGCCCCGAAGCCGGACTGCAGGTCACAACCTCAACCACCACGTTGACCGCTGCCGGCACGGTTTTCAATCCCTACGGCGGTACAACCAACCTAAGCTACAAGATTCGCACCACGCAGTCGACTGGCAGCGGAACCGTGACGCTGAAGGTGACGTCTGACTTCAGCGGAGCCGGTGGCCCTTCGGTCACGACGCCGCCTTCCGTGGGCGATGCATTGACTTACACCTGCACCGTCGCCGCGCCTGGCACCGGTTGTAGCGGCTCACAAACCGCCAGCGTTAGCGCCGCCACCAGCGTGGCGACATTCGGCGCCGGAGCCAGTTCATCCAATGGCGGTAACGCGGCTTCTACAACCTGGTCGTTGACTAACGACCCTGTCTATAAGACTGGGTCCTACTCGGCCACCGTCACTTATACGATCAGCGCCGCATGAACCGCTTGTCCAAACTGACGTCCGCTCTGGTGGTGTTGGGCGCCGCGAGCCCGTCACTGTTCGCTCAGGCGAAGCCACGCGTCGTGGTTCCCTCGAACAGAGTCTTGCCGATGGGTGGCGGGCCCACAACTTTGGGCGCCGTCTCGGCCAGTCCGACTACGATCAGCTTCACGTCCACAGATCCTAGTCTCGGAACAGTATCTGGAAGCTCGGCAGCGACGATCAGTTGGACCACGTCAGGCGGATCGAGCAGTAACACCTGGACCCTAAGCGTGCAAGCGTCCGGCGCAACCTTCGCAAGTTGCGCAACGGTTCCCACGTCGGCAGTTACGGCGACGTGCACCGGCGTCACCGGCGGAAGTGGAGGGGCATGCGGTGCGTCTGTCCCTTTGTCGACGTCCGCGCAACAAGTCGCCAGCGGCAACGAGGCGAACGGCGCGGCCACCAAGTCCTATTCCGTCACACTAAATTTCACTCTGGCGGATAGCTGGAGTTACATAGCAAATTCATCATGTCTACTATCACTCACTTATACAGTCAACGCGCCCTAGGCGCCGGCTTAGTCCTGCTTTTTGCGCAAGCCCTCTCGGCCCAAATCGGGCTGGGGCTCAGTCCCATGCGCCTGGAGATGAAATTAACGCCCGGCACCGAACAGTCCGGTGTGTTGACCTTGAGCAGCGATTCCGGAAGCAAGGTGAGGGTCCGGGCCGAAGCGCTGGATTTCTTGATCGACCAGGATCAGACGCCGCAATTCGAAACCAGTCTACCCTCGGAAAGGGACTTCTCCTGTCGCGACTGGGTGAGCGTCAACCCCGTTGAAACGGAAGTGGCGCCCCTCAAACAAGTGAATATCCGATACACCGTACGCGTACCGGCTAGCGTTGAATCCCCGCGCGGTTTTCATTGCGCCATCGGATTTACGACTCTTCCCGCCGACGGCCAAGGTGGAGGAACCGGAATCAAGACCGCTGTCCGGGTGGTTTCAGCATTCTATGTAGTCCTCGGAAATCCTGGCATTGAAGGCGAGTTTAAAGAGTTGCGGCTGGTTCACAGCACTGACGGCGACAAACCACATTGGGTTGGAGAAGTGGTGATGCGTAACCACAGCCTGACGCATTTTCGCCCGGTTGGAGAGCTTTCCGTGCTGGATGGTGACGGCAAGATAGTGGAATCGGTAGCGCTAACTCCACTACCGGCGCTGCCCAAACGCGAACAACGCTACCTGATACCGTTCACAACGGACTTGGCCCCCGGCACGTATACCCTGAGGGCCCGGGTGGATTTCGGAACGAACGTCATCGAAGAGGGAACTGCCGTAGTTCACGCTGATCAATAGGTGACCCCTGTGTTCCCAAAACCGCCATGTTCAAGCCCTTAACACTCGTGTGCTGGACGATCGCCTTGCTCGCAGCAGGCGCAGCGTCCGCGAGTCCGGTTGACTCCGAGCCCGGCGGTCAAGGCGAGATTGCATTCCAAGGTTATTATCTCGGGACCGACTCCAGCCCGCTGACCGACATCACGGGTGTGGCAGCAAATTTCCGCAGTTTTTTTCCTGGCCTCGGACTTTTGAGCGGCAACATCGAGACCTACGGCGGACAAGGCCAGTTCCGCGCTGGCGACAACCATCTTGAGCTTAGCGGGGCCACCTGGTACGGTTATCGCTGGCGGGTTACCGGCGGCGACTTTCGCGTACCGATCGCCCTCGTGCCGTTTCCATTCACCAACATTTTTCTTCCCGAGCTAGCGGCTGAAGGCGTAAAGATCGAAGCCGCCAGCGCGACTCGCCACTATACCCTGTTTTATGGCGTGGAAACGCTGGTTGCCGGACCACGCGTTCCGTTCCTCATTCGGGTTCCGCAAAATGTGCTGGGAGCTTCCATGGTCCAGAAACTCGGCGAAAAGCTGGAGTTTGGCGTGCGCGCGATTCATTTGTCCACCGGCTCGGCCGCGCTGGGCTTGGATGCGCCGTCGAGTAATATCTTCGCGCCTGGGCAGGACTTTCAGTCCAGCAGCATTCTGTCGGCGAGCATCCTGTATAAATTTTCCTCCCACCTGCAGTTCTATGGAGAAGCGGACGCTTCCGCAACCAGCGGCTCGGTGGCTTTTCCCAACGCGCGCCGAAGCCCCTTTTCCTTTACCGCCGGCCCAGTCTGGAAGTCGCGCAAATTAACTGTCAAGGCCAACTACATCCACCAATCGGCATCTTATCTTCCTATAGCCGGATATTTCCTGGGCGATCGCGCCGGCCCTTATGTGGAAGCGCAATACAAGCCCATCGACGCCATTGAACTGTTCGGGTCAGTCAGCCAGTATCGCAATAATATAGATAACTCTGCCGACCTTCCGACCTTTCGCAGTTACTCGAGTTCGGCCGGCGCTTCCTTTGCGCTGCCTTACCGCTTCAGCCTCAGCGGGCAACTTTCCACGATCGATTACTCAGTCCAGCAGCCGAACGTCGGCCTCTCGAACTCTCATAACCGGCAAATCATCGCCACTCTGGGGCGGCCCATTCGTAACCACAATCTTTTGGTCTCCTATCGCGACCTGGATATTACGGCCAACGGAATATTTCAACGCCAGCGTTCGGCTGAAATTGGAGATGTCGTTCAGTTCAAGGGCGTCTCCCTGGGCGCCGCGGTGCGCGATGAGAAGCTGGTAACAGACCAGTCGAAGAACACGATTTTTGTCCGCGGCAGCGCGCAAACGCAATACAAACGGGTCTCGGCTTACGCCTACATCGAGCACGGCGATGACCTTGCCAACCGCTCTGTGTTCTTGACCAACACATTTAACACCACCGTGTTCGGCGGCGCGGTTCGCGTGACCAAGCAGTGGAACATACAGGTGGAAGCGTCGCGAAGCCTGCTCAACATCAACCTCAATCCTGAGAACATTTTCCTTCTGCAGAATCAAGGTGCGTTTGTCACCAATGAGGTTACAGGTTTAAATCAATGGACCGCTTACTTTCGGGTAAGCAGAAGCCTCCGCTGGGGTCACGGACTGCCATCCGGTGACATCGATCGCTATACCGCGGAACAGATGCCGATCATCGGGAGCATAGAAGGAATGGTTCGGGAGCAGCGCTTGGAAGGCAGCGAGCCTGCCAAAGGCGTGCCCGTGGTGCTGGATGACGGCCGCGTCGTGACAACCAATGAGGACGGGCTATTTCGCTTTTCACGTGTCGCCGAAGGCCGCCATACCGTGACTCTCGCAGTCAATCAGTTGCCGGCCGATTATGACCCTGGCCCCAAGCCGGAAGCTACGATCGACATAAAAGCCCGGCAGGTCGCCAACGCGGAATTGAGCGTGACGCCACTGGTCTCGTTTACCGGCCGAATCATTGGCCCGGACGGAACAACGCTGGACGGCGTTATCGTGAAACTCCTGTCCACCGATCGCTATACTACTCCAACGCCGGAAGGCCGCTTTGGATTTTATAACCTGCGCGAGGGCGAGTACGATGTGGTAATCGATCCCAAGAGCCTGCCCGAGTTCGGCGCACTCGACCGGATTGCAGCGCACGTCTCGATCAGCCGCGGGGTTCCTGCCGAAGAGCTGACCTTTCATCTATCTATCCAAAAGCCGGAAAAGCCCATCCGCCGGGTCTTCGAAAAACAGCAGGAATAATTCCACCTCAGCCACTGGCCCGCCAGGCGCCCGCAATGCCATGCTGGAAACAGATGGCCGTTCTGTTAAGTGGCTCCGCTCTCCGCAAGTCGTTTGGTGCGCGAGTACTGTTTGAAAATCTTTCCTTGAGCCTTTCTGAAGGAGACCGGACCGGTCTGATCGGGCCAAATGGCAGCGGCAAAACCACGTTGCTGGAGATTCTCGCCGGGCAGGAGGCGCCGGACGCCGGCTACCGGGCGCTGCGAAAGCAGACCAAACTGGCCTATGTTCCGCAGGATTCTCTCTTCGGGCCGGACGACACCGTCGGCTCCGTTCTCCGGACGGCCGTGGAAGCTCTGCCCCTGGAGGAAGAAGAAAAGAGGGTTCGCCTCCGGGTGATGCTGGACCGGGCCGGCTTCGATACTTCCGCTACGCCGGCCGCCGCACTCTCCGGCGGATGGAAGAAACGGCTCGCCATCGCGGTTGCGCTGGTGACCTCGCCGGATGTGCTGCTTCTGGACGAGCCCACCAATCACCTGGATCTCGAAGGCATTCTGTGGCTCGAGACTGCCATCCAGGCTGTGAACACCTGCCTGGTAGTCACCCACGACCGTTACTTTCTCGAGAACGTCGCCAACCAAATGGTGGAGGTCAACCCCGTCTATCCGCAGAGTGCGTTCCAGGTAAAGGGAAACTATAGCGAATTTCTGGAGCGGCGTGAGGAGTTTCTGGAGGTGCAGGCCAAGCAGCAGGAGTCGCTCGCGACAAAAGTGCGGCGGGAAGTGGAGTGGCTCCGGCGAGGACCGAAAGCGAGAACGGGCAAGTCGCGGGCGCGAGTCGACGCCGCCGGCCAGCTCATCGAGGAACTCTCGGCGGCCACGGCACGCAGCCGCATGGCAACGGCGCAAATTGACTTCACCGCCTCTGATCGAAGCACCAAGCGTTTGATTGAGGCCGAAGGCATCGGCAAGACACTCGGCGGTCGCACGCTTTTCCAGAATCTGAACCTGACTCTGGCGCCCGGTGTTCGCGTCGGCCTGGTGGGAGCAAACGGGAGCGGGAAAACCACGCTGCTCAAGATGCTCGAAGGAGCCGTAGATCCCGACCAAGGGACCATCCGGCGGGCGGACCGCCTGCAGATTGTGAGCTTCGCGCAGGATCGCGGCGCGCATTTGAACCTGGAAACCAGCCTGCGGCGAACATTGTGTCCAGAGGGTGATTCGGTGATTTATCGCGGGCGTCCGATCCACGTCGCGGGATGGGCCAAGCGGTTCCTCTTCCGGGATGAGCAGCTCGAGATGCCGGTCTCGCGACTATCGGGCGGCGAGCGAGCGCGTGTAATGATCGCGCGCCTGATGTTGTCGGCGGCGGACGTGCTGTTGCTCGACGAACCTACCAACGATCTGGATATTCCGACCCTGGAAGTGCTCGAGGACAGCTTGCTGGAGTTTTCCGGCGCCGTAGTGCTGGTGAGCCATGATCGCTATATGCTGGACCGTGTGTCCACCACGGTCATTGGTCTGGATGGAGGCGAAGGAGGGGTTTTCGCCGATTACTCGCAGTGGGAAGCCACGCGAACCGAGCCGTCCGCCGAGAAAGCGGAAGTGAAGGGTCCGCGCCTGCCGGCTCCCGCGGAAGGACCCAAAAAGAAGCTGGCCTACCTGGAGCAGCGCGAGTGGGATGGTATGGAAGCGAAAATTCTCGAAGCCGAATATGAGCTAGTTTCCTTGCAGCGCGAACTCGAAGCGGCGGCGTCGGATGCCGAGCGGGTGTCGGAAGCTTACGAAAAAGTACAGGATGCCCAAAGGCGCGTGGAGGATTTGTATGCCCGTTGGGCGGAGCTGGAGGCTAAGGTACTGCGATGAACCCAATTCGAATAGCGCTCGCTAACATCCGATTCCCGGCCAATCCGGAGGAGTCGATCACGCTCGCCGCGCAGGCCATCGATCAAGCTGCCATCCAGGGAGTACGAATCATCTGCTTCCCGGAATGCTTCATCCCCGGCTACCGAGTGGGCAAGCCCGTGCCACCTCCCGATCCCGTATTTCTGTCACGCGCCTGGTCCGTCATCGCCGAAGCAGCCGCGAAGGCCAACATCACAGTCATTCTCGGAACGGAGCGCTTGGTTGACGGCGCACTGGTAGCGACCGCTCTGGTCATTAATCAGGACGGATCGATTGCGGGCTTTCAGGACAAGGTCCAGATCGACCCCTCGGAGGAGAGCATCTACACCCCTGGCTCTGGCCGCCGCGTCTTCGAAGCCGGCCCGGCCACCTTTGGTATCGCGATCTGCCACGAAGGCTGGCGGTATCCGGAGACCGTCCGTTGGGCCGCGCGGCATGGAGCACACATCGTGTTTCACCCGCAATTCCACGAAGCGACGCCCGATTCTTATCGCCCATCGTCCTTCGCCGATCCCGCGAATACATTTCACGAAAAGGCGGTGCTGTGCCGCGCCGCCGAGAACACCTGCTATTTCGCAACCGTCAATTTCGCGAGTCCCGGCTCTCCGACCACGTCGGCGATCGTCCGTCCGGATGGCACGCTACTCAGCTACCAACCCTACGGTGAGGAAGGATTGCTGATCGCAGAGATCGACCTCAGCTTGGCGACTGGACTGCTTGCCGCACGTTGCAAAACTGTTTAGCGATAACGTGAACCCCCGCCAAAATCCGGTAGCGTCTCAGTTTGAAACCAGAAACGTATAGACCACCCACCCAACAAGCAAGCGTCACCGTGTTGCCGATGGCTTTCACGAATGCCATGATGCCCGTTTCTAGCCATAACTCTTCTTCCTGCGTTTTCACTTCTTTGGTGACTTCAGCTCTCTTCTCTGGCAACACGCAGGCAGCCAAGATCAGGAATGCAGTCTTCCAGCGTTGCTCGCTATGAACTTGGTCTGCATCCCTCGATAACAGCAGGCCTAGCAGCATAATGAGTCCATACATTTCCCAATACGAGATGCTTGGAACGTTGAACGCTTTAACCGCAAACTAGTTCCATAGGCTCTGAACAACGAAGGTGGTGTATAGTCCGACAATGAGCGCAACAGCGTATGTCGTTCCAAACTTCTTGATACCCATGTTTTGTGTTGCCTCCAGATTATTTTTGAATTTGGGACAGTCGGAAGTATACTAAGGACATGCCAGCCGTTCAAGCAAGCCAAAGGATCACGACTTCACGACGGTAGCCCGGCGTGTGGTCGAGCAGGCCATCGGCTTACTAGCAAACTACTGGACGATCCGAACGCGGGAAGAATCCGGCGGCTGTTGCGGCTCGGAAAACTCGGGGGCCCGAAGGGGGGCTCGGCACGGGGCGGCGGCGCTTTCGCCCGCTAAGAGGAAGGCGATTGCGAGGAAGGTTGCTTATGCTCGCTGGCGGCGTCCTTAGCAGGTTTCGTTTCAAACAACTTCCCTTGCGACTGAATTTGCATAATCACTGGTGCCTCAGAAAGAAACTTGAGTCGCGGAATGTTCTCGAAATGAGCGCGATTGTGCGTCAATAGCGTAAGCCTATGGCGGACAGCACAAGCAGCTATCCATAAATCATTTCCGCTACGGTCTTGCCGGACTTGGAAAGTTCAGCCTTCAATTCGGCATATACGGTGCAAATTGCATCATCGTACGGGATGATGATAACGGAACGAAGACGGGCTGACAGATCCTCCCATTTTTTCTTGGACCAACCGCGCTTGTAGCCCCAGAACCTCAATTCTCCTAGCGTTACAAAGGCGATGGCTACGCTCTTGCCGGTAATATGGGGAGCGTAGACTCTGGATCGGGTGTCCCCTGGTTTCATCCACAAGAAAGAGAACACATCGGTATCGAGCAGGATTATCGACTCAAGATCCAGTTCGATGTGCGTCTCCCTTTACTTGCGTGAGCTATAAATTTCTTCGAGCATACCGTCTAGATCTTCTTCGTCCTGAACGTCGCTCGCGAGTTCAGCGGCGTTCTTCAGTGGTTTAACATCTTGTGAGGCTGCCAGTTCGGCGATGGACAGATTGGAAAAGAATATGCCCTTTCCAAGCTCAAGGGAGGGCAATTCCTGAATGGTTTGTATGTGCAACACACCCGGTCGGTCGGTGGACGGTTGAATTTCCGCTTCGCCACTAACCCTCACTGGTCTGCGCATCAAAGTCAAGATTACGTCGTCCTTCTCAGAATCAAAAGTGCAATCGAGCGGAGGGCCAAGCGGTGGATCGATCCGACATTTGCGATCTGGCGGTTTAAAGTCGGACATGTCGAGAATACCATCAACGGTCAATATGGCCTTCCGTGGAGCGCTCAGCTTGGCAGCGATTTTTCTCAACACTGACTTCGTGATGTCGGCGGAGATCCGTTTATGGCCGACGCGTCTGGGAACTATCCATTGCAGACTCGTGATGCGTTTGCTTTCAAGCACGGCACCCAAGTTATAAAGGCTCCGCAGAACTCCCGGAGCGATGTCAGTCTTTTGTTTTCCGTTTGCGAGCGAATTGATGGTTACCGCAAGTTCATCAACAACTTCATTAGCGAGACTTCCGATTTCCTCAATTGTGACCCGTGGTTTAGCCACATCGAACTGAAGCGTGGCGCAGCCACCCTTGATTCCGACCAGTTCAAGCGTGCATTCTCGCTGGATAATTGACGACACTGGACCTGGGTGCATTGTTTTGCGCCCTTCCAGGGCTTCTGCCTGCCGACTGATCGCGTTTTGCATCTCCTGACAAATCGTGATGAGCTCAGGAATCGGGACACGCCCGCGCCGAATACCTGGGCCATCCACTCGCAACTGCAAGATTAGATTGTCAGTTGTGCTCCGTATTTGCCTTTTCTTCGCCACCAGGATACTCTAAGCGCAAGCATAACACTCATGGCCTTCCTGATTCCATAGGAGACATCAAAGAATACCGTGGCAATGATCGAGGCTCATGAAAATTCAAACTGAGGCACTACCCGATATGCGACTACGGTATAATAAAGCCTACTGGAAGTTGATCCGCAACCCCTTCTCCCTACGTTGGTAGCCGGCTCGCCGATTCTCATCCTCAAAACCTAATGAAAAGTTTCTCTGAATTCTCAATCTCCGCTCCCTTAAAGAGCAATCTGGCAAAGCACGGTTTTACCGTTCCCACGCCCGTCCAAGCCCAGGCCATCGTGCCGGCGCTGGCGGGACGCGATCTGGTGGCGACCGCACAAACCGGCACCGGCAAAACGCTCGCCTTTGTCCTGCCTATTATCCATCTGCTCGCCAAGCAGCCATCACATGGCATCCACGCCGTCATCCTGAGCCCCACCCGCGAACTCGCCATCCAAATCAACGAGACCTTCGCCAAAATGGCGGTGGGTACCGGTATCCGCGCCGCCGTGGTAGTCGGCGGGCTCAACGAGAAATCGCAATTGCAATCCATTCGCAAAGGCGCACACGTGCTGATCGCCACTCCGGGAAGACTGTACGATTTCCTCAGCCGGCGGCTCATCGACCTCGGCAGCGCCCGTATATTGGTTCTCGACGAGGCCGACCGCATGCTGGACATGGGTTTTCTGCCCACCATCAAAAGGATCATGGCGGCCATACCCTCGGATCGCCAGACTATGTTCTTCTCGGCGACCATCGAAAGCTCGGTCAAACACCTGGTGGAGGCGCATGTCCGAAACGCGGAGCGCATTGCCGTCGGCTCCACCACTAAGCCCATCGAGAAGGTAGATCTGCACCTTTATGAAGTCGAACAGGATCGAAAGTTGGGCCTGCTCGAAGCGATGTTGCGCCACGAGGAAGGTTCCTTTCTGGTATTCGCCCGCACCAAGCGCGGAGTCGACCGGCTGTCGAAAAAGCTCTTGCGTGGAGGCATAAAGGCCGCGGCAATCCATGGCGACCGCAGTCAGAACCAGCGCAACCTTGCGCTCCGCGGATTCCAACAGGGAGACTATCGCGTTCTGGTGGCCACCGATGTCGCAGCCCGTGGAATTCACGTGGAAGGGATCTCTCACGTGGTGAATTTCGATCTTCCGCAAGTCCCCGAAGACTTCATTCACCGGGTGGGCCGCACCGGGCGCGCCGGCGCTCGCGGAACAGCTTCAACTTTCGCCACGCGCTCTGAGCGCGCCGACATTGCGCACATCGAGCGAACCCTCGACACCAGGCTGGTACGGCGCCAGGTATCGCCCGACGTGGCCCGTGAGCAGAAGCAATCCGCGACGGTCGTCGTAATTCCGTATACCCCGCCGCAGCCACAACGGCATGTCAGGTCGTTCGGTCCCAGACGCAAAAGCGGCGGAAGCCGCGTTCGGCACGCGGTGTAGACCGAGTAGTGACTGCACCGACCGGTCACAATTGCGGGACAAGGGCAATGTGTTCTTCAGCCGGCAACTGCGTGCTATAGTTTTTCGAGGCCGTAGTAAGCCGATCTGCGCGGCCGAACTCGCTGGATGATCACCTTCCCTTGCTTCTCGGAAACGCTGTACACGATGCGGTAGGCATCCCGATAAAAGCGGATCCGGTAAAAGCCTGGATTCCCACGTAATGGGATCGATTCGTCCGGGAACGGATCTTCAGCCAGGTCCGCGATCGCTTTCTTGGCTTCCGCCTTCGCAAGATCGTCCAGTTGTTGGAATTCTCTGCGCGCGGACAGCGCGAAGTCAACGCGCCAAGCGGAAGCCATTCTCCCGGAGCACTTCCTCAATGCTTACGGTTGGCTCTTTTTCGCGGCGCCTGGCAACGATCGCGTCGGCGTCGTCTTCGGTCACCCAGTTGGGATCAGGAAGTAGAGCTCGCTCTTCGTCTGTCAGGTTGAGACGTTCGGCTGGAACTCGCTTGCATGTTTCTGAAGACCGCGCGCCGAATGTATCGGTGCGTCGGGCTGAACCTTTCGGTGGGCGTGCCATCTCGCCTTCATCATACCCGGTATATACTCGGTACGCACTTGGGGCCAGTGCTCAGCCAGAGCGCAAACCGACCCACCCAATAGCCCTTTCGAGCCATGTTGTAAGTGACATAAGTCCTGATATCCTTGTAACCTGAGGACTTGGGCTTTCGCCTTTTTGGAGATAAGGCTTCGTCTGCCCGAGCCTAAGACGGGGAATCTACAGGCATGAACCTCACGGAACTGTTCATCCGCCGGCCGGTGATGACCGCTCTGGTCATGATGGGCATCTTGTTGTTTGGAATCGTCGGCTATCGGTCTCTCCCCGTTAACGACCTTCCCATCATCGACTTTCCGACTTTACAGGTAAATGCAAGTCTTCCTGGCGCCAGCCCCGAAACCATGGCAGCGTCCGTCGCCACACCGTTGGAGCGGCAGTTTGCGACCGTTCCGGGTCTCGACTCGATAACGTCCGCCAATGTTCGGGGCAACACCAATATAACGTTGCAATTCGTCTTGGACCGCGATATCGACGCCGCCGGTCAGGATGTGCAAGCTGCCATCGCAGCCGTCTTGAGAAGGCTTCCGCCCAACATGCCGGCGCCGCCTACGGTTCGGAAAGTCAACCCGGCCGACCAGCCGATCCTGTTCATGTCGCTCAATTCGCCGACGCTGAATTTGACGCTGGTGGATGAGTACGCCGAAACTCTGGTCGCGCCCCGCATCTCCACCATCAACGGCGTCGCGCAAGTGAATGTGTTCGGCGCCGCCAAGTATGCGGTTCGGGTACAACTCGATCCGACCTACCTGGCCGCCAAGGGCATCGGTATCGATGAAGTCGAAGCCTCCGTCGAAAAACACAACGTCAATACGCCTGCTGGAACGCTTTGGGGACCGCATCAGGCCTTCACAATCGAGGCCAATGGTCAGGTAATGAATGCCGCCGCCTACCGGCCCCTGATTGTTGCTTATCGCAATGGGTCGCCCGTGCGATTGGCTGAGGTCGGGCGGGTGCTCGATAGCGTGCAAAATGACAAAAGTTACGCCTGGTTCAATTCCACCCGCTCCATCAATTTGTGGGTTCAGAGGCAGCCGGGAACCAACACCGTGGAAGTGGTGGATAAGATCAAGGCCCTGTTTCCGGAGTTCAAGGCCACACTGCCTCCCGCTATGAATCTGGATGTCGTCTACGATCGATCCCAATCCATCCGCGAATCGGTGGATGACGTGAAGTTCTCCTTGAAGCTGGCAGTAGTCCTTGTTGTCTTGGTGATCTTCGTATTCCTACGGAACGTGTCGGCTACCATCATCCCCAGCCTGGCCTTGCCGCTCTCGGTGATCGGTACCTTCGCGGCCATGTCGTTGCTTGGCTACACCATGGACAACCTCTCGCTCATGGCGCTCACACTCGCCGTGGGATTCGTCGTGGACGACGCCATTGTGGTCCTGGAAAACATCGTTCGGCATATGGAAATGGGAAAGTCGCGGATGGAGGCCGCATTGGAAGGAGGCAAGGAGATTGCCTTCACCATCCTTTCCATGACCTTGTCGCTGGCTGCTGTTTTTATCCCCGTATTGTTCATGAGCGGGATCATTGGCCGCCTGTTCCACGAGTTTGCGGTGGTGATTATGGTGGCCATCCTGATTTCCGGGTTCGTCTCGCTCAGTCTTACTCCCATGCTTTGCAGCCGTTTTCTGCGCCCGCCTACGGAGCGCCACAACGCGCTGTTTCGCGCTTCAGAGCGTGTTTTCGACGGCATGCGAGACGCCTATCGCTGGACGCTGACTGGCGTGATCCGTCACCCCGCGGCGACCATGGTGATGGCGGCTGGAACTGTAGTCGCGACGATTTACCTCTACGGCATTCTTCCGAAGGGCTTCATCCCCAATCAGGATACCGGCCAGCTTAGCGGTCAGATCGAGATGCCGCAGGAAGCTTCTTTCGACGCCATGGTCCGCTCCCAGTTGGAGGTCGCCAAGGTCATCGAGCAAGATCCGAATTCGGCCGGGTTCTTTTCCTCTGTCAGCGCTGCCGGCGGCGGCCCAGGCATGGGAGGGGCGGGCAATTCCGGCCAGCTACAGATCCGTCTGACGCCGCGCCCTCCGCGTAAGTTGACTCCCGAGCAGATCATCGAAGAACTGCGTCCTAAGCTGAATGCGATCCCCGGCGTCCGTACCTACATGCAAAACCCCCCCATGATCCGCATCGGCGGCCAGCAGACCCGAAGCGTGTATCAATACACGCTCCAGGCGCAGGACTTAAAGGAACTTTATCGCTCGGCCCTGGATTTCGAGAAGCAGTTGCGGCAAACGCCAGGCCTGATGGATGTGAATACGGATCTCCAGATCGCTAGTCCGGAAGTTATCGTCGACATCGATCGGGATCGGGCATCAGTTATGGGCGTTACCGCCGATCAGATCGAGAACGCCCTGTACGATGCTTATGGTGCTCGTCAGATATCCGATATCTACACACCCACCAACGACTACTGGGTCATGATGGAGCTCTTGCCGCGCTATCAGATGGATCCCAGTTCGTTGCATTTGATCTACATCCGATCGTCCAGCGGAAAGCTGGTTCCACTGGACGCCGTGACTAGGCCGCGCAACACGGTCGGGCCGCTCTCGGTCAACCATTTAGGGCAATTGCCGTCCGTCACCGTCTCTTTCAACCTCGCGCCCGGAGCGTCGCTGGGCGAGGCCGTCCAAAAAGTCGAAGAAGTGGCTCGCGACCTTCCAGCCGGCATCCACACGACATTCCAGGGCGTGGCGGCAGCCTTCCAGTCTTCTTTGCGCGGCATGGGCCTGCTGCTGGTCCTCGCGGTCGTCGTCATCTACATGGTGCTCGGAATCCTGTACGAAAGCTTCATCCATCCTCTGACGATTCTTTCCGGGTTGCCGTCAGCTGGTCTGGGTGCTTTGGCCACTCTCCTGATCTTCCACGAAGAACTGAACATCTATTCGTTTGTCGGAATCATTATGCTGATCGGCATCGTGAAAAAGAATGCCATCATGATGATCGATTTCGCACTGGAAGCGCAGCGCATGCAAGGCTTGACGCCGTCTGAAGCGATCTACGAAGCTTGCCTGGTCCGCTTCCGGCCGATTATGATGACCACCATGGCCGCCTTGATGGGCACTCTACCCATCGCACTCGGTCTTGGAGCCGGCGCGGAGGCGCGGCGCCCGCTGGGCCTCGCGGTGGTGGGCGGCCTGGTTGTTTCGCAATTGCTAACGCTCTATATCACGCCCGTCGTCTACATTTATATGGAACGCTTCCAGCGGGTATTGGGGCGAAGCCGCCGCCCGCGCAAGACCAAGCCCATCCCAGTGATGGCCGAGCCCGAAGCCACGCTGCGAAGCGGCGACTAGCTGCGCCTCGCGTGCCAGCCCGTGTTCTCCCCAAACAACTCCTTCTGCGACAATCGTAGTCGGCCATGATCCAAGAGCTTCGCTACGCCTTGCGCGTCCTCGCGAAAGATTTCGGCTTCGCCACTGTCGCCGTCCTGACCCTGGCTTTCGGCATCGGAGCCAACACCGCTATCTTCACCGTCGTCAACGCAGTCTTGCTTCGGCCTCTCCCTTACAACCAACCAGACCGGCTGGTCTCGTTGTACCTGGGCTATTCGAACATCCCGGGCCACGGCTCGTTCTCGCTCATCCGGCTCGACCAGTTGCGCTCCCAAAGCCGGTCATTTTCCAATGTCGCGGGATTCTGTTCGGAGACCTTCAATCTTACCGGCGTCGACCAACCAGAGCAGCTTCGAGCAGCGCGGGTCTCGCACGATTTTCTCCAGACGCTCGGCGTACAGCCAATCCTTGGTCGCAGCTTCCTGCCCGAGGAAGATCGGGAAGGCGGCCGGCCGGTCGTGCTGTTGAGCTACGGTTTGTGGCAGCGCCGCTTTGCCGGAAAACCTGGCATCGTCGGGAGCGCGATCACACTCGACGCCACTTCCTATACCGTCATCGGAGTCTTGCCTCCCGGTCTCGATCAGCCCTCGCCGCGACTCGACCTGCTGGCTACGAATCTCGCGGGCTTCAGCCGCTTCACGCGCGACCAGATTGCCAACGGCGGTGGCTACATCAACGGCATCGCCCGCTTGCGGCCGGAGTCGACTCTCCCCGCGGCTCAGTCGGAAATGGACGTCCTCTCCCGCCGGTATTTGCAGCAGAATGTCGGCAAAATAGATGCGGCTCCTAATGGGCGCCTGGGACTCGAACCCTTGCAAGAGACGCTCGTTTCCGGTATCAAGCCGGCGCTGCTGGTATTGAGCGCCGCCGTGGGGGCATTGTTGCTGATCGCTTGCGCCAACGTCGCGAGCCTTCTGCTGGCGCGTGCCACCGGCCGCCGTAAAGAATTTGCGGTGCGCGCCGCGTTGGGCGCCCGCCGTCGGGATCTCATGCGCCAGTTGCTGGCCGAGAGTTTCGTTCTGGCGCTGGCGGGCGGCGCGCTGGGAATCTTGATCGCCTTCGCCGGCATCCGCCTGGTCGCGACCTCGCGCTTCCTCGACGTTCCTCGCGTCCAGGAAATTCAGCTCGACTGGCAGACGCTCGCATTCACTCTGGTGGCATCGATTCTTACCGGCGTAGTGTTCGGCTTGATCCCCGCCTTCCAAGTCTCTAAGCCCGACCTGAACTCGATTTTGCGCGAGTCCGGCCGCGGCGCCGCCGGCAGCGTGAACCGCCAGCGGGTTCGCACCCTGCTTGTAATCGGCCAGGTCGGCGTATCGATGCTACTGCTAATCGCCGCCAGCCTGCTCATTCGCAGCTTCATCGAGCTCCAGCGCGTCGATCCGGGATTTGACCCGCGCAATGTCCTGACCATGCGAGTGAGCCTTCCTGCCGCCAAGTATGGAACCAATTCGCAAAAGACAATCTTCTTCCGGCAGGCGGCGGAGAAGCTCGAGGCCATTCCGGGCGTGCGATCCGCCAGCGCCGTTCTCGCGTTGCCCTTGGAGTCTCACGTCATGGCGCCCGTCCAAGTCGTCGGAGCGCCTCCGCTTCCCTTCAACCAGCGTCCGGTGATCTACTGGCAGTCCATCACGCCCGATTATTTCCAAACTATCGGGGCCCGTTTAGTCCGCGGCCGGTTCTTTACCGATCGCGACAACGAGACCGCGGCCGGCGCGGCGATCGTAAACGAAAGCTTCGCGCGGCGGTTCTGGCCCGCCGAGAATCCACTCGGCAAGCGCGTTCGTGTGGCGCGCGTGGAATTAGAGGGGGAAGTAGTGGGAGTGGTCGCGGATGTCAAGACATCTCGCATCGAATCCGATTCCGGCGGCGAGTTGTATACGCCTTATGCGCAGAGGCCGTGGCCGGCCATGAGTATCGCCGTGCGAACTTCGGGCGATCCGATGGCGATGGCCAGCGTGGTTCGCAAAGAGACCGCGACCCTCGATCCGGAGCTGCCGCTCACCTCCATTCGCCCTATGGAAGACATCGTGGCCGATTCTTATGGGCAAAGGCGCTGGACGCTCTGGCTACTCTGCATGTTTGCGGCGATCGCGATCTCGCTCGCCGCGATCGGTATTTACGGGTTGCTGGCCTATTCGGTCGAGCAGCGGCGTCAAGAGATGGGAATTCGCCGCGCCCTCGGCGCCACTCCGCGCGATCTAATTTCTCTCGTGCTGCGCGAAGGATTGACGCTGACCACCGCCGGTATCCTGGTGGGACTGGCCGGCTCTTTCGCGCTGACCCGCGCGCTCGGGACGCTGCTATTCCACGTCAGTCCGTTCGATCCGGCGATCTTCGCGGCCACTGCGCTGCTGTTTGTCGCCGTCGCCCTTATCGCCAGCTATCTCCCGGCACGGCGTGCGATCCGCATCGATCCCCTGATTGCAATCCGGGAGTAGCGCTCCAGCCCTGGATCAGACATAATAGTCTCCAAAGGATTCGGTCATGCACAAACTCTACTCTGTGTTTCTCGCGATCTCCCTGGCGCCATTCTGCCTGGCACAAACCAGCGGCCAATCGCCGCACCCGTCCAATTCCGGTTTCACGGCGCTCGTCGACGACGCCAAGACTCGCATCAAAGAGATGAACGTCGATCAACTCAAGGCCCTCGAGGCCTCCGGCGAAAAATTCACCCTGATCGACGTGCGCGAGGACAACGAGTGGGACGCCGGCCACGCCACCGGGGCCGTTCATCTGAGTAAAGGCGTGATCGAGCGCGAAATCGAAAAGGCCGCTCCACGCAAGGATGCCAAGCTGGTGTTGTACTGCGGTGGAGGCTCTCGCTCGGCGCTCGCCACTGATTCCCTCATGAAGATGGGCTACACCAACGCGTTTTCGTTGGTCGGCGGACTGGGTGCTTACAGCAAGGCCGGCCTTCCCACCGAGAAGCCCGCCGACTCCGCCAAGAAATAGCGCTGCGTCCGAGCCACGACAGCTGCTTCCGAGCCGTGACCGTCAGGGAGCGTTCTTCAATCTTTACACCAATAGCGCGCGTTCGAACTCCACCGCCGCCGCCTCCCAGGAATGCTTCGTCTCCACATGCCGACGCGCCGCATCCGCCAACCGCCTCCTCTCATCCCGATCGCGGATCAGCCGCACGCTCGCCTCCGCAAACGCTTCCGGCTCGTCTGCTATCAAGATATTTTCGCCCGGCGAGACGTCGAGCCCCTCCGCCCCTATCGTCGTCGACACCACCGGCGTCCCCGCCGCCATCGCCTCGTAAATCTTGAGTCGCGTTCCCCCGCCAATTCGCAGCGGCACGATCGACACTTTCGATTCCCAGAGCCATGGACGCACATCCGCAACTGTTCCCGTGATCCTGATTCCCGACTCTCGTTCCGCCAGTTCGGTCACTTCACGCCCCGGTGTCCGCCCCACCACCGCCAACGAGCATTCGGGCAGCTTCCGCTTGATCAATGGCAAAACTTCGTTGACGAACCAAACCACGCCGTCAATGTTGGGCATCCAATCCATCGACCCTACGAATACCAGGTCCGCCGCCGGTTGAGCTTCCTCCGTTGGCCGAAAAAAGCCCACATCCACGCCCGTTGGTACCGGGGTGATGCGCGAAACTCCATATAGCTCACGCATCTTCTCTGCGTCCGCCTCGGACACCGCAATGATACTCTTCACCGAGTTGCACACTTGGCGCTCATATTCCAACATCAGCCGTGCTTGTCTTCGAAAGTAGGACCGCCGCAATGCCGAACCCGCATGCTCCACGTGGCGCTTCCAAATCATCGCTTCGACGTTGTGTTGAAACAGCACCGCGCGCGACAGATCGCTGAAGTGCGGCGCGGAGCTCAAGAAATCGCACACTACGTGATCGAACGAGTGCTCGCGCATCAGCCGGTCCACCGTCGCCCTCATCTCGTCGTTGCGATGCCGGAAAACCGCCACGGGCATTTCCGTCACCAATCCTTTGGCTAGTTGAAGCGGAAAGGCCGGCGATGTTTTCGCGGTGACCTTCCGCCGGACCGGATACACATACGACGCGTATTCCTTCGCCCGCGCGGGGCCCTCAGGAAACTCAGGATTCCACAAGCCCGCGTAATGTACCTCGTGCCTCCTGTGAAGGCATTTCAAGGTCTCCAGCGTCCGGATCTGTCCGCCGCGATTGGTGGGATGCAGAAAGTCGCTATAAACCCACAGTAGCTTCATGGAACCAAGACTCAATCCTACAGGAGCATCGGCCGCGGCGCGGCGAGGATCAAGGCCTGTCCTGCGCGGCATGATAGATGCGCAGCACTTCGATGCTCTGCTCATTCAAGCGGTAAACCGCGATGTAGGGCAGCGGCGGAAACAAAAGCTCGCGCGTGCCGTCCTCACGCCCGATACGGCCCCTGTGAGGCGAATCTTTTAGAGAACAGATGGACTCGTACAGCTTGCGCACGGTCGTCTGCCGGTACTGGGGATGTCGTTCTTTGAGGTAATTGCTGATGTGCTCCAAGTCCGCCGCAGCGCCCGGCGTCCAGCGGATGCGCATTTATGAGCGCAACATCTGCTCTAGGCGGGCCTTCATTTCTGCTTCCTCAATGAACTCACCCCGGTCTGCCTGTTCGATGCCCTCCCGCACGGCGGCGCGGAAGTGGGCATCTTCTTCAAGCAGCCGCAACGCGGCATCCTTCACCAGGCGCTCGGGGTCGGTGCCCGCTTCGGTCGCAATCTGCGAAAGCCGGGCTTCCTGCTCGGGTGTGAAATGGACTTCCATCGCCTTCAGGTTACGCGAAACCATGCCCTGAGGCAACTTGGCGAGCATCGCCCGCGAGCATCGACCGCGCACGCCGCCGCCTCTCCTGTGTTATCCTGTCTGCAAGCAGTTAGACCCTTTTGGGAGGTATCATGAGAGCGATCAGTGCACTCCTGGCATGCACGGTACTTGCGACCGCGCTTTCGGCACAGCAAATCGCGCCGGCGAAGACCAATCTCAAAGTCGGTGACGAAGCCCCCGACTTCACTCTGCCCGACACCGACAACAAGCCCGTAAAGCTCTCCGATTTCCGCGGGAAAAAAGTCGTCGTCTTGGCCTTCTTCGTGGCCGCCTTCACCGGTGGTTGAACGAAGGAACTCACCGCGTACCAGTCTGGTATTGCTAATTTTGATAAGAATGATGCCCAGGTCATTGCGATCAGCACCGATTTCACCCCGACCCTGAAGCATTGGAAACAGGAACTGAACGCCAACTACCCTATCCTCAGCGACCACATGCGCAAGGTCTCGGAGTTGTATGGAGTGCTGATGCCGCAGGTGGGCCTTGCCAGCCGCGCCACCTTTGTCATTGACAAAGATGGCAAGATCGCCAACATCGAGGAAGGCAACGGGGCGATCGATACCGCCGGCGCCGATGCCGCCTGCAGCCGGTTGGCGCACAAGAGCCAGTAACGCCTTTCACTGGTAACCCTGCAATGAATGGGCCGCCGCTCAATCAGTGACGGCCCGTGAAACCTCCTGGCCTCCTCGTGCTTCCACCATAATGGAGGAGTGTGTTCTTCGCCGGAGCAGCCACATTTCCGGAGAAGCCCCATAAAAAGTGGCGACCTACGACCCCACCTCAAACCTGGAATCTGATCCGCTCTGGTACAAGGACGCGGTTATCTACGAGGCTCATGTGCGCGCTCTCGCCGACAGCGACGACGACGGCATGGGCGATTTCCGCGGTCTAACGAAAAACCTCGATTACCTGCAAGACCTCGGCGTTACCGCCATCTGGCTGCTTCCCTTTTTCCCCTCGCCTTGGCGCGACGACGGCTACGATATCTCCAACTACAACGACGTCCATCCGGCTTATGGGACCCTGCGCGACTTCCAGACCTTTCTGAAGCAGGCCCATCGCCGGGGCATCCGCGTCATCACCGAAGTTGTTCTCAATCACACCTCCGATCAGCATCCGTGGTTCCAACGATCGCGACACGCTCCGCCCGGAAGCCGCTGGCGTGATTTCTACGTCTGGAGCGACACCGCCGAGAAATACAAAGACGCGCGCATCATCTTCAAGGATTTCGAGACCTCCAACTGGACTTGGGACCCGGTCGCGAAGGCCTACTACTGGCACCGATTCTATTCGCATCAGCCCGATCTGAACTACGACAATCCGTCCGTCCAAGAGGCCATGTTCGCAGTGATCGATTTCTGGTTCGATCTCGGCGTGGATGGATTTCGCCTCGATGCGGTCCCTTACCTCTACGAGCGCGAAGGAACCAACTGCGAAAACCTTCCGGAGACTCACGAATTCCTCAAGCGCCTGCGCAGTCATGTGGACGCGAAATATAAAGATCGAATGCTGCTTGCGGAGGCCAATCAATGGCCCGAAGACGCGGTCGCCTATTTCGCCGCCGGCGACGAGTGCCAGGTGGCGTTTCACTTTCCTCTGATGCCGCGGCTGTTCATGTCCATCCATATGGAGGATCGCTTCCCGGTCATGGAGATTCTCCAGGAGACGCCCGCCATTCCGCCCAACTGCCAATGGGCGCTGTTTCTCAGAAACCACGACGAGCTGACGTTGGAGATGGTCACCGACGAAGAGCGCGATTACATGTATCGCGTCTACGCGCACGACCGGCGTATGCAGATCAACCTCGGCATTCGCAGGCGCCTCGCTCCGCTGCTCGAAAACGACCGCCGCAAGATCGAGCTCATGAATGCGCTGCTCTTCTCCCTCCCAGGCACGCCGGTCATCTATTACGGCGACGAAATCGGCATGGGCGACAATATTTATCTCGGCGATCGCAATGGCGTCCGAACCCCCATGCAGTGGAGCCCGGATCGCAATGCCGGATTCTCGCGAACCAATCCCCAGAAGCTCTATCTGCCCGTCATCATCGATCCGGAATATCATTTTGAAGCCGTCAACGTAGAGACGCAGCAAAATAACCCGCATTCGCTGTTGTGGTGGATGAAACGCCTGATCGAGCAGCGCAAGCAATTCAAGGCCTTCGGTCGCGGGACGCTTGAGTTTCTGCGGCCCTCTAATCGCAAGGTACTGGCCTTCTACCGGCGCTATCAGGAAGAGACCATCCTGGTGGTCGCGAACCTATCGCGCTTCCCGCAGCATCTCGAGCTGGATCTATCTGCCGCCAAGGGTCAAACACCCGTCGAGATGTTCGGGCGAGCCGGATTCCCGCCCGTCGGCGATCAGCCCTACCTCCTCACCCTGGGCTCGCTCGGATTCCTGTGGCTGTCGCTGGAATCGAAGCAAGTCCATCAAGAAGTCATTCAAGCTTCCGTCACACCGTCTGGCCTCCCTTTGATAGTGGTCGAGTCGTGGGACGAAGTATTTCAGGGCCGCAGCCTCACCGTGTTCCTACGCCGCCTGCCTGCCTTCCTCAAAACGCGCCGCTGGTTTCAGGGCAAGGATCGAGTCATTCGCTCCATCGATATCCTCGATACCATTCCAGTGCCTGACACCACGGCGCAGATCCTGCTGGGGCAGATCCACTATGTCGAAGGCGATCCGGAGATCTACATCATGCCTGGCTCCGTGGCAGTCGGCGAGGAAGCTGAGAAGGTCAAAGAAAAGCTGTCGGATGTGGCGGTGGCGCAGTTGCAAGCTCAAGATGGCAGCCGGGGAATTCTCTATAGCTCCATGTACGATACCGCTTTCTGCGAAGCTCTTCTTGGCGCCATCGCAAGACGCCGCCGTTTTCGCGGGCGGTCCGGAGAACTCGTGGGCTCCCACAACCGCGCCTTTCGCAAAGTTTGGGGCGAGAGCCATCCCGATCTCGGAGCCGCCATTCTGAAAGCCGAGCAGAGCAATAGCTCGGTCGTGTTCGGAAACCGATTCATCTTGAAAATCTATCGCCGCGTCGAGCCGGGCATTCACCCGGAGATTGAGATCGATTCATTCCTCACTGAGCAAGGATTCCCCTACAGCGCTCCTCTCACGGGAACCCTCGAGTATCGCCCCCAAAATAGCGTCCCCACGAGCGTAGGAGTGCTCCACGCCTTCATTGATAACCAGGGCGATGCCTGGCATTACACGCTCGATTCGCTCAGCCGCTTTTTCGAAGCCGCGCTCGCAAGGCGCGAATCCGAGCATGCTATACCAGGCGGCTCCAAACATCCCTATGAGCTGCGCAATGCCGATTTTCCCGGCCACGTCCATGAATTGATCGGCACCTACCTGGACTCGGCGCAATTGCTCGGCAGCCGGACTGCGGAGCTGCATCTCGCGCTAAGTTCCGATGCGGTCGACTCGCAGTTTTCCCCAGAGCCGTTCACCGACCACTACCGCCAGGCTTTCTATCACAGTATGTCGGCGCTGACCAATCAAACCCTTCAACTGGTTCGCCAGCGGCTGACCACGCTGCCGCCCCCGGTGCAAGCTGAAGCTCAAAAAGTCCTCGATCAGGAGGATCAGATCCGTCGCCGCTTCCGCCTCATTCCAGAGCGAAGAATCCCAGCCATGCGAATACGTCTGCATGACGACCTGGAGCTGCGCCAGGTCCTGCACACCGGCAAGGATTTTGTGTTTGTAGGTTTTGAAGGCCGGATGGATCGTCCGCTGAGCGAGCGGCGCATCAAGCGCTGCCCTTTGCGCGACGTCGCCACGTTGCTGACGTCTTTCCGGTACGCGGCTCACTCCGTGCTGTTCGACCAGGTTCCCGGCGTGACGCGGCGTCCGGAAGCCATGCCCGCCCTGGAGTTTTGGGCCGGATACTGGGCCGACTGGGTCAGCGCCATCTTCTTAAAGGGCTATTTCGAGACCCTGCGCGATAGCCGGCTGTTTCCCTCCAACGATGCCCAGCTTCGTCCTTTGCTCGATGCCTTCGTGCTAGAACGAGCGCTGGAAGAAATCGCCGGAGAGCTCAGCGATCGTCCGGAGTGGGTCCGCATCCCCGCTCGCACCATCCTCCGCCTGCTCGAATCGTAGCGCACGCACTCTTGCGTGCCGCGTGGGCACTCGTGCCCACGCCTCCTCGCATTCACCAAACTTCCTCGCCGTAATTCGCCGCGCTTTCTTCATCTTCCACTTACTCATTCCCAAATCCCTCCGGCTCGGGCATTATCCTTGGAATCGAAAGGAACAAACATGTCCCCATCCGCCGCCCGCCAATCCGCCAACGCCGCCAATGCCCGGCTCAGCACCGGTCCCAAAACGCCTGAAGGTAAAGCCCGCTCTTCCGGAAACGCTCGCACCCATGGGCTCACCGCCGCCGAGCTCGTCATTGGCCCGGAAGATCGCGAAGAATTCGACGAGATGCTCGCCGATTTCCAGTCCGACGTCGCTCCTCAAGGCGTAATCCAACAGACTCTCTTCGACGAACTGGTCTCAGCCGCCTGGAACTTGCGCCGAATTCGCCGCATGGAAACCGAACTCTGCGCCGGCGCGGCAACCTATCTCGACCTGCTGAATGACGACCGTATCCAAACCAAGCTCGACCGTCTGGCCCGCCACAAGTCGCGCATCGAACGCACCTTTCACCGCAGCCTCAAGGAGCTGAAGGCGCTGCAAACCACTCAAGCCATAGGCGCGTTGATGCTCTGCGACATCCGTGAAACCGCTCTTCCTTTAGCCTCGACAATCGAAATTGCAAAACGAAGCCAAGCTGCCGGTTCCTCGCGGCTGTTCGAAGGCTCGCCTGACGCCGTCGATCTCGAATGGACCGCCCCGGCCGCCGCCGCCCACGCCGCCCTGGCCACCTAGGGTTCCTAAAACGCGAACTTTTTCCAGCCCTCTTTTGCCATTTTGGCGAGAAATGTTATCCCTTTAGCGGAGTCCTATGTGAAAGAGGCCCGCCGCCTGATGCAGCGCCGTAAAACGCAACCCGTCCGCACTCCCTCGGCCACGTATCGGCTCCAGTTCAACCTCCTCTTCCCCTTCGATCAAGCCACCGCCATCGTCGACTATCTCGATGACCTCGGAATCACCGACATCTACGCCTCTCCGTTCCTCATGGCGCGCCCCGGCAGCATCCACGGATACGACGTCACCGATCAAACCCGCTTCAATCCCGAGATTGGCGGCGAGGATTCCTTCCTCCGGTTTTCCGCAGCCCTCCAAGAGCGCAAGATGGGCTTGATCGCCGACGTAGTGCCCAACCATATGTGCATCACCCACCCCTCCAACGTGTGGTGGTGGGATGTTTTGGAGAACGGCCCCAGCAGTCCATTCGCGCGCTTTTTTGACATCGACTGGCGCCCCCCTAAGGAGGAGCTTGCCAACAAGGTTCTGCTCCCTTTCCTGGGCGATCAGTACGGCCGCGTGCTCGAAAATCAGGAAATCAAGGTCGTGTATGTGCGGGACCAGTTCGAGGCGGTTTATTATGATAACCCGCTGCCGCTGGCCCCTTGGACCTGGACCATGATCCTGGAGCCTGCCGCGGCCCGCCTTCGCGATAAGCTTGGTTCATCCAGCGAACACCTCGCCGAACTCGAGAGCATCACCACCGCCCTCAGCCACCTGCCCGGCAATACCGAAACTGACGAGGCCAAGATTCGCGAGCGTGAGCGAGAGAAGGCCATCGTCAAGCGCCGGCTCGCGGGGCTGATGGAAGCGAGCCCCGAAGCGTCGGAAGCCATTCAGGCCGCGCTTGCCGAGATCAATGGCCGCCGAGGCGAGCCGCATAGTTTCGACCGCTTGGAGCGGCTGCTCGAAAGCGAAGCGTATCGGCTGAGTTTCTGGCGCGTGGCCATGGACGAGATCAACTACCGGCGTTTCTTCGATATCAACGAACTTGCCGCCATTCGCGTGGAAGACCCGGAAGTCTTCTCCGCGGTGCATGCCTTGATCTTCGGTCTGGTGAGCGGCGGCCACATCACGGGACTCCGTGTGGACCATCCCGACGGTCTCTTCGACCCGGAGAAATACTTCCGCTATTTGCAGGACACCTGCCTGGCGCAAAGCCCCCTCGCCAAGTCGAATGGCAAGGCCGATCGTAATGGCGCCGATCGTACGTTCTACATCGTCGCCGAAAAGATCCTGATCGACCATGAACCATTGCGCGCGGCATGGCCCATTGAAGGCACCACTGGCTACAGCTTTCTGAACCTGGTGAACGGTGTGTTCGTCGACCACACTAAGTCGAAAGCCTTCCAGCAGCTTTACCGCCGCTTCACCGGCTGGTCGCAGGAATTCGATGCGTTAGTGCGCGATAGCAAGCGGTTGATCCTGCAAGTAGCCATGTCCAGCGAGCTAAACGTGCTCGCGCGAAAGCTCGACCGTATTTCCGAGCAGCATCGCTGGTATCGCGATTTCACTTTGGAGAGCCTGCGCGACGCCCTCAAAGAAGTCCTGGCGACCTTTCCCGTCTATCGCACCTACATCCGAAGTGACCAGAAGGAAGTGGATTCCGAAGACCGCCGTCAAATTACAATCGCCATTCGAGAGGCCAAGCGCAGGAACCCCGCCATCAGCGAATCGGTCTTCGATTTTATTGAGAACGTCCTGCTTCTCGAACATCCGGAAGGCCTCGATGACTCACAACGCGCCGAACGTCAAGCGTTCGCCTTGCGGTTCCAGCAATTGTCGGCGCCCGTGATGGCCAAGGGCGTGGAGGACACCGCGTTTTATCGGTATTATCCGCTCGCATCTCTCAACGAAGTGGGAGGAGATCCGGAGCGGTTCGGACTCTCCGTAAATGCATTTCACCGGCGCAACCTCATCCGCGGGGAGTTGTGGCCCAACTCCATGAATGCCAGCTCCACGCACGATACCAAGCGTGGCGAGGACGTACGGGCGCGAATCAATGTCCTTTCCGAGATGCCGTCCGAGTGGTACCGGACGATTCGTCGATGGCGCGACATCAATCGTCCCTTAAAAACTCAAGCGGGCGAGCTGATTGCGCCGGATGCCAACGAAGAATATCTGCTCTATCAGACGCTGGTAGGCTCCTGGCCATTGCTCCCCATGAACGCGTCGCAGCATGCCGCCTATATCCAGAGAATCCAGGCCTACATAGAGAAGGCCGTGCACGAAGCGAAACTCCACTCCAGTTGGGTCAGTCCCAACGCCGAATATGATCGAGCCGTGCAGGACTTCGTCGCCAAGTTGCTACAGCCCTCCTCGGACAATACTTTCCTCGAAGACTTTCGGCAGTTTCAAGCTCCCATTGCGCAAGCCGGAATGTGGAACTCTCTCTCGCAGATGGTGTTGAAAATGGCATCGCCGGGCGTGCCGGACTTCTATCAGGGCAACGAACTGTGGAGTTTCCATCTGGTGGATCCCGATAATCGCCAACCAGTGGATTTCGATCGGCGCCGAAAGATGTTGGCCAAGTTGCGTGAAAAAGAGGCCGCCGATCCAGCCGCCCTGATGGAGCGGCTCATGAGCAACCCCTGTGACGGCGCTATCAAGCTCTTCATCACTCATCGCGCCCTGCGCTTCCGTGGAGATCACCGGCAGCTTTTCGCGGCGGGCTCTTATATTCCGTTGGCTGCGGACGGAAACCGATCGAATCATGTGGTGGCTTTCGCCCGCCAGTGGAACGGCCGGACGGTGATCGCACTGGTGGGTCGATTCTTTCTTAAGCTCCGTAATTCCCACCCTGCGCCAATCGGAGATGTTTGGGGCAATACTGCCATCCTGCTTCCGAGGAAGATCAAGCATTACTCATTTCAAGATGTTTTCACCGGCCAGACACTTGCGGTGGAAGAACGCGAGGGCGAGGCCTCCCTCGCTCTGGCTAAGGTTTTCGCGCGCTGCCCCGTGGCGCTGCTGTTCGCCGAGAATCCGAATTGACCTACGGAGCCACGCCCCTCGGCCTTGAAGGCGTCCAATTCCGCGTCTGGGCGCCAAACCTCACTGAGCTTGCGGTGAAGTTCGAAGGACAGTCTGCGGTAGTGTGTCCAATGACGCGTACCGGCGAAGACTTCGAAGTGCTGGTCCCCGACGCACGCCCGGGCGACCTTTATACCTTAGTCGTCAACGATAGGAATCGGCCTGATCCAGTCTCGCGCTCGCAGCCGCGGGGCGTCCACGGTCCCTCTCAGGTCGTCGATCCAGAGTCCTTTGTCTGGTCCGACCATGATTGGAAAGGCATCCCTCTTCGCGAATACATCTTCTACGAACTCCACACCGGAACTTTTACTCCCGACGGAACGTTCGAAGGCATCGTCTCCCGGATTCGTTCCTTGAAGGAACTGGGAATTACGGCCATCGAGCTGATGCCCATCGCTGAGTTTCCCGGCAGCCGCAACTGGGGCTACGATGGCGTCAGTCTTTATGCGCCACATTCGGCTTACGGCGGTGCGTACGGATTAAAGAAGTTGGTGAATGCCTGTCATCGCGAAGGACTTGCGGTCGTGCTCGACGTCGTCTACAATCACCTCGGCCCGGAAGGGAATTACTTGGCCGAGTTTGGCCCGTACTTCACCGGCCGTTACCAGACTCCCTGGGGCCGGGCCATTAACTTCGACGGTCCCGGCAGCGATGGCGTGCGGCGCTTCTTTATCGACAACGCCCTCTGCTGGCTCATCGAATATCACATCGATGCGCTGCGGCTGGATGCCATTCACGGCATGTTTGACTTCAGCGCGGTGCACATTCTTGCCGAGTTGGGCGAGCGTTTTCACGAGCAGGCGGAACGCCTTGGGCGCCAGACATGGATCATCGCCGAAAGCGACCTCAACGATGTTCGCATAATCCGCCCGCGCTCGGTTGGAGGGTACGGATTGGATGCGCAATGGCACGACGAGTTTCATCATTCGGTGGTGAGCTACATGACGGGGATTCAGCGAGGCTATCTGGGCGGGTTCGGCCGGCTCGAGGATATTCAGAAGGCCATCCAGGAAGGCTTCGTTTATGACGGCCGTTATTCGGCCTATCGAGGCCGCCACTTCGGAAGCTCTTCCGTAGAAGACCCAGGCGATAAATTCGTCGCCTTCGTTCAGAATCACGATCAGATCGCCAACACCGCGCAGGGATGCCGCCTCTCCGAGCTTGTCTCGCTAGAGCGATACAAACTGGCCGTTGCGCTCTTGCTCTGCTCTCCCTACCTGCCCTTGTTGTTTATGGGCGAGGAGTTTGCTGATACCTCGCCGTTCCTTTACTTCACCAGCCACACCGACCCGATCCTGGCAAGCGCGGTCACCGAGGGCCGACGAATGGAGTATCAAGAGTTCCAGCTTGCTGGCGAGGTTCCCGACCCACAGTCTCCGGAGACGTTTCGACAATCCAAAATCAATTGGGCGCTCGCCGGCGAGCCGCGCCACGCCGCAGTTCTACGCTTGTATCGTCATCTCATCGCGCTGCGCAAGCGCTGGCCCTGCCTGGCCAATGGCCGCAAAGATCTGACGCGGGTGGATATCGATGAGGAGGCGCAATGGCTGATGCTCGACCGGCGCGATCCGGATGGCTCGCGCGCGCTGCTCGTGTGCAACTTTGGCCCCCTGAACAGAAGGCTACCTCTTGACACTCGCGAGTCAGATTGGCAAATGGTCATATGGACCGGAGCTACCACGTATGGCGGAAATCCAGACTCTCCGCCGCCGCCGGCCAACCTCTCGAAGAGCCCAGGGTCGATCGAAGTGATGATCGCCGCTTCGAGCGCCGCCCTCTATCTTCAAGGTCGCGAATTGAGCGCCTGACCCGCGATCACAATTTCAACCCGGCGATTCTGTTCGCGTCCGGCGGCCGAGTCATTCGATGCGATCGGCCGGTCTTTGCCATAACCGGCTGCCATGGCCGCGCCGGACGGTACACCGTTGGTGACCAGGATATCGCGCACTACCTGAGCGCGCCCTTGGGATATAGACCGGCTTTCGAGGTCGCTGCCCCGGTCATCGCTGTAGCCTTCCACCCTCACGCTGAGGCCCGGATAGGTTGTAATCAGCGCCGCGATTTGGGCAAGTTGCGCTGCAACAGGAGGCGCCGGATTGCGGGGGCTGGTTACCAGCATCGAGTCTGGCACCACCACCACTAGTCCACGCGGTGTCTCGCGCGCCGGCATGATGCCATTCAACCCGGCTAGCAGGTTGGCGCGGGTTTGCCCCTGAATTACCGAGTTGTCCAGACGAGCCGGCCCCGGAGGCTCGCGACGAGGCCGTGATCGCTCGAGGTCTGCCTGAGCAAGTTGCTGAGCCGCGATCGCCCGCGCTTGCTCAGCTTCCATCCGCGCTTGTTCCGCTGCTGCTCGCTCCGCCTCTGCCGCGGATCGGTCGGCCGCTGCTTGAGCCGCAGCGTCCTGCGCATCTGTACGCGCGCGGCTCTGGTCCTGATCTTGCTGACGTTCGTGCGATAAACGATCCTCGTCTCGATGCTTGACCGTGACTATGCGCGCGTCCTCCGCCATCTGGGCAGCCTCGCGGGCTCTGGAAACGATCATGTGCGTATCTTGCTTTCGGGCCTGTAAGTCCTGTGCCTCACGCAGTAGAGTTTCCGCTTTAGACAGCGTGTCCGCGGCGAAATGGTCGGCGCCCAAGGAGCACGCGATCTGCACGGCATTTTGCGCTTGGTAAAGTTCCAGCACGGCTTCGTACCGGTCGAACGGCAGCGCCTCCGCTTCAGTTCCCACCGTTCGGAGTTGGTTTGGATTGATATTCATGGTGTATTGGCCGCGCGGTAGTAGTTCGTATTTCGCCGCAACTTCCTCCACCCTTCCGACAGTGTCGGGCCGCACTACATTCTCGAGTACGACAACGTCGCTGGGGGCGGTCACCGAATAATACGGTTCAGCAGTCACCATTAGGCCCAGCGCCTGGAGTTCGGTCGTCACGGAAATCTTGGCTTTGTCCGATGCACTGACTACGATCTCGCCCAAATTCTTCGGGCGCCCTTCCGGCGTGATGGCCCATAGGACGTAGGTCAGATATTCGCGCCCGAACTTCGTCGGTGGATCCAGGTGATCGAACCTGGCGTCGATGGATATGCGGCCGCGCTTGCTCTCCACGGTTGCGTCGCCTTTGGCCTTCGGCAGAAGCACTGTGCCTTCAAAATCGATCTTGGTAGGACCGCTGCGGTGCTCGTAATTGATCGCCGGCAAAGTACGCGACACCACTGTAACGCGATAAATGGGTTGCGGATCGGGAGGAGGGTTGCCTTGCGGCGGGCCGGTCTGCGCGGAAGCGCCCGCAATTAACAATACGAACAGACTCGTAGCTGCGAGAGTGCCTTTCATCATGAGATCTCCTTCCAATGGCAGCGTGCAAGTCAATTGCCGTGCCGCAGGCGCTTGATAATTCCAGGCATACCTGGCAGTTGCGAGAGGTTAGAACCAAATGTCACGCTGAAAAAGTGACCGGCGTCGGTCCAACTGTGCTTCAAAATGCCGTGCTTCGTGTTATTCTGGGCGCAAGCAGTCAGCCTAGGAGGAGAGCGCGATCATGCGTGGCCGTCAGCCACCAGTTCGTTATAAGGTAGCCGTGCCTATTCACGCCGTTAAGCTCGAGGCGCGTCCAGGCAGCAGTCTTCCCGATCCGACCGGTACGTTGGTTGAAATTCCGATCGACGAGATTATTGAGGCGGAGGGACAAGCGGCCAGGTCCGGCCTTATCAATGTCCTCTGGAACGGCGAAACGTTTTCTGTCTTTAACGAAGATCTCCAGGAAAAAGCTCAAATCGTGAGCACGACGGGCATGTGAAACGCTCGCGATCTCTGCTTCGTGCGGGATAATGGTGGTCGAGACTTTGTTCGTCCTCCATCGGAGCCATGGCAAGTCAGCGAGACCTCGAGTTAATCCAAGCATCGGCGTCCGGCAACCTGGACCGCATGCGATCGTTGTTCGGCAGGGGCGCAAAGGCCAACACTCGCCTAAGAAATGGCGCGACGCCGTTGCTCGCCGCGGCGGTGGAGGGCCGGGTGGATGCCGTGCAGCTCTTGCTCGTTCAAGGCGCCGACGTGAAAGCTCGCTACAAGGACGAGGCTACTGTGCTGGTGATGGCGGCGACGCAGGGACATGCCGCGATCGTCCGCTTGCTGCTCCAAAAAGGCGCGAGTCATGACGAAAAAACCCGCGGAGGAGTGACGCCGCTGCTAGCGGCTGCGATCGAGGGACACGCCGGCGTTGTGGAGGCTTTGCTCGCTTCGGGAGCAGATCCCAACGCGCCGGATCTGCGCGGCGTAACGCCCTTGATCGGTGCGGCGGTGAACGGCCATGTCGAAGTAGTCTGCGCGTTGTTAGGCGCTGGCGCGAACATCAGCGCAACCAGCAATTCAGGGTTGACAGCGTTGTCGGCCTCAGTGGTCGCGAACCCAGCGGTTACATGGGTGCTGCTCGAAAACGGCGCGGACCCAAAATCCACGGATGAGAGCAACCGCCCGGTTCTGGTGACCGCCGCTGCCAGCGGAAATGCCGAAGCATTGCCTATGCTGCTCGGCAAGGGAGCGGACATCGAGGCCGCGGATGCAGCGGGAACCACGGCGCTGTTGGCGGCGACTCTGGGCGGATACACGGAGGCCGTCAGGATACTGATCGAGAACGGCGCCAACCCGAATGGCGCCGGGCAATCCGGCATCACTCCGCTGATTGCGGCGGTGGTGAGAGGGCACACGGAGCTGGCTGATTTGTTGTTGAACGCCGGCGCCGATATAAATACTTCGACGCGCGAAGGTGTCACGGTCTTGATGGCCGCCGTCAATAGCAATCCCGAGGCGGCGCCTTTATTGTTGAAGCGTGGCGCCGACATTAACGCGGCCGATAAAACCGGCATCACTGCGCTTCACGCTGCGGCGGCTATGGGCAAAGCCGACGTGGTCCGATTGCTGGCCGGATCGGGAGCCGATGTCCAACGCCTGACCGCCAGTGGCTTGAGCGCTCTGCGAGTGGCGGAGGCAGCCGGACACAACGAGATCGTGGAGTTCTTGACGCCGCTTTCAGCGGACGGAAGCCTTGGCTAGCTCGGCCTGAGCCATGTCTTCGGATTGGCTGGCCGCGGGCGGGAGCGTGAAGCAGAAACGCGAACCCTCGCCCGGTTTCGACTCCACCCAAATGCGGCCGCCATAGCGTTCCACGATTCGCTGGCAGATCGCCAGGCCGATGCCCGTGCCTGGATAATTTTGGCCGTGGAGCCGCTTGAAAATACCGAAAATCTGCGGGGCATATTCCGGCTCGATTCCGATCCCGTTGTCCTCGACCACAAAGAGCCAATCGGCGTCACGGCGCTCGGCTGCGATCCGGATCTTGGGCGGGTCCTCGGAGCGATACTTGATGGCGTTTCCGATGATGTTTTGCAGCAACTGCACCAGCCGGACTTCATGGGCCTGCACGGTGGGCAGCGAGTCCCAAGAGATAGCGGCGTTGCTCTGCTCGATGGAGGCCTGCAGATTGAGAAGCACTTTCCGCATCACCGGCTCGCAATCGATGGGCTCCGCCGGGCCCACATTCGCCCCGGTCTGGGAGTAGGTCAGCAGGTCCTTCAAGAGCATCTCCATGCGCTTGGCTCCGCCTACGATGAACCCGACATATTGATCCGTTTCGGTATCCAAAGCGCCGGCGTACTTCCGCTGCATCATCTGGCTGTACAGCGCAACCATGCGCAGCGGCTCCTGGAGATCGTGACTGGCGGCGTAGGCGAACTGATTGAGGTCGTCATTCGATTGCCGCAGAGCTTCATTCGACTGCAGCAGTTCTTGGGTCCGTTCGGCGACGCGCTGCTCCAGAGTTGTATTCAATTCGCGAATGGCTTCGTCGGCCTTTTTGCGCTCGGTAATGTCCCGGATGGCGGAGGTGAGCAGCAGACCTTCTTCGGTCTGCAGCGGGCTCAGGCTGATTTCGACCGGATACCGCTGTTTGTTCTTTCGAACGGCCCACAGTTCCTTGGGCGAACTGAGTCCGGCGGGTGCAAGGCCATGAGAATCGAGCGATAGCGGGGACGAAGCGGTCCAGTCCGGCACAAGCTCCCGAATGTTCTGGCCGATGAGCTCTTCGCGGCGAAACCCGAACATAACTTCGGCTTGGGAGTTCACCAGGCTGATTCGGCCGTCTTCCGAGCTGATGATCATGGCGTCGGGCGCGGCTTCCAGCAACGATCGGAACTTCTGTTCCGCCTTACTGAGAACCTCGGCTTGGCGCCGCAATAGCGCGGTGTTGCGGCTGAGCTCGACGAATACGCCGACTTTCGATCGCAGAACTTCGGGAACGATCGGCTTGAATAGAAAATCCACCGCGCCCAGATCATAGCCTCGAAAAAGATGTTCGTCGCTCTTGTAACCGGTCAGGAACAAAATTGGGGTGTGCCGGGAACGCTTGCGTGACCGGATCAGTTCGGCGGTTTGAAAACCGTCCATGTCCGGCATCTTCACATCCAGGAGAATGGCGGCAAAGTCGTCATGGAGCAGGTGACGCAACGCCTCCATGCCAGAGTTGGCAAGGACCAGCTCCTGACCGAGCCCATCCAGCGCCGCCTCCAGCGAGATGAGATTCTCGGGCGTGTCGTCCACCAGCAAGATCTTCACTCGCTCGGGCGAAGGCCGCTCGGTTGGAGGTTGCATGCCAGTGTCTGAACCCATTATTGTCACCCTCGGCGATCCGATGTTCGATCAGCTCCTCTTATCTATACGCTCGGCGCGGCCATTTGAGTCAGTTCGTGGGCGCGGCTCACCCACACTCGGAGTACTGAGAAAAGATTATCCAGGTCGACCGGTTTGGTGATGTAGTCCGACGCGCCGGCCTCGATACATTTCGCGCGGTCGCCTTTCATCGCCTTGGCCGTCAAAGCGATGATCGGAAGAGACCGTAACTTCGGCTCTTGTCGAATGGCTTTCATGGTTTCGTAGCCGTCCATTTCCGGCATCATGATATCCATGAGCACCAGATCTATGTCGGGGTTCTTCTTCAACGCCTCGATGCCCGCGCGTCCGTTCTCGGCATGGACCACCTTCAATTGATGGTCCTCGAGCAAACTGGTCAAGGCGAAGATATTCCGGACGTCGTCATCAACGACCAGCACTTTCTTGCCGACCAGGGTGACGTCGGTCTCGCGCAACTGCTCCACCACACGGCGCTGATCCTGCCGGAGGTCCGTTTCGGCGCGATGCAGCAGAAGAACGGACTCATCCAGCAACCGTTCGCGGGTTGAAACCAGCCTTACGATCGTGTTCCGCGTCAGCCGTACAAGATCCAATTCTTCATCGGTTGTAAGCGGGCGATCGCATACCAAAATGACAGGTGCAATGTGGGGCCCGGCTTGCGATTGGATTTCTTCCACCAGATCGAGTGGTGCGATGTCATCCACCTGAAGGTGGATCACGATGCCGTCGAGGTATTGATGTTTCACCACAGCCAGAGCTTCTCCACCCGTAGCGACATCGATCACGTCGACGTCCGGAGCCGAGACGGTGGAGACGATTTCCTGCCTTTCTTGCTCGTCGCTCGAAACCGCCAGCAGCCTTTTCACCCGCTTCTGGACAGAGTGCTGGATGGCGTTAAATGTTTCGGCCAGCGATTCGTTGGTCACCGACTTTTCGAGATAGGTCATGGCGCCCAACGCCATTCCGAGACGGCGATTTTCGTCGCCGGAGATAATGTGAACCGGAATGTGGCGAGTGGCGGGATCATGCTTCAGCCGGTCCAGAATCGTCCAGCCGGCCATGTCGGGAAGGTTAATATCCAGCGTCATTGCGCCCGGCTTGAATTCCCGCGCCAGGGAGATGGCGCTGCTGCCTCGCAGAGCAACTAGCGTCTTGAGACCGTGCTCGTGGGCGAGATCCACCATGATGCGCGCGAATGTGATGTCGTCTTCGATAATGAGCAGAACCGAGTCATCCGGCTGGATCAGGTTGCGATCGTCGTCGATGACCAGGTCTTCGACCATCCCCTCGGTATTCAGCCGCGTCGACGGCAAAATCATATCCACCTGAGCAGTGGGGATGGCAGCCGCTTGTTCCATGAGGATGGGAGTCGAGAGAAGAGTCTCGCTCTTAGGCTGCTGGACCGGAGTAACATAGACCTGCGGCAGATAAAGCGTGAAGGTGCTGCCAGTGCCGGGCGCGCTTTGCAGCCGGATCTCACCCCCCAGAAGCCGGGCCAGCTGACGGCTAATAGAAAGTCCCAGTCCCGTGCCGCCGTACTTGCGGCTGGTGGTGCCGTCGGCCTGTTGGAAGGCTTCGAAGATGATACGCTGCTTGTCGGAGGGGATGCCGATTCCGGTATCTGAAACCGAAAACGCGATCACAGATTTGGCGCGGCCGAGAATGGGATGACCAGCACTCCACCCCGAGTTGGCTTTATCTATGGAGAGCAGCACGGACCCATGTTCGGTAAACTTGAGCGCGTTGGAGAGCAGATTCTTGAGAACCTGCTGGAGGCGTTTGGCGTCGGTATGCATGACTTCGGAAGCCAGCGAGCTGCCCAGCTCGATCCGCAAATCGAGACCTTTGCCTTCGGCCACATGCCGGAAGGTGCGGGAGCAATAATCCTCCAGCTCGGTGAACCGAACTCCGCCGAGTTCGACGTCCATCTTTCCGGATTCAATCTTGCTCAGGTCGAGAATGTCATTGATGAGTGCGAGCAGGTCGGTTCCCGAAGTGTGGATCGTCTCGGCGAACTTCACCTGCTTGGGAGTCAAATTCTTATCCGAGTTCTCGGACAACATCCTGGCCAGAATTAGGAGGTTGTTGAGCGGCGTACGGAGTTCGTGGCTCATGTTCGCCAGGAATTCGCTCTTGTATTTGGACGTTATTTCGAGCTGTTCGGCCTTTTCTTCGAGAGCTTTCTTAGCTTGCTCAACCTCCTGGTTCTTGGTCTCGACCTCGGTCTTTTGCTCGGCCAGGAGTTGGGCCTTTTCCTGCAGCTCGGCGTTAGTCTGCTGCAATTGAAGCTGCTGGCTTTGCAATTCTTCGGCCAGCGCCTGGCTCTGCGTCAACAACTGCTCGGTCCGCATAGTAGCGGCGATGGTGTTGAGCACGATCCCGATGGATTGCGTTAGCTGATCCAAGAACGCGAGGTGAATGTCGCTGAATTGGCCGAGCGAGGCCAACTCCATCACCGCTTTCACGTCGCCTTCAAACAGCGCCGGCAAGACGACGATGCTGACGGGCGTGTCCCCGCCCAGGCTCGAATTGATTCGGACATAGGTGCCGGGTACGTTGGTAACCAGGATACGTTCCTTCTCCCGGGCGCACTCCCCGACTAAGCCCTCACCGACCCTGAATTGCATCGGGACGTTGCCTTCATCCGTCGCATAGCCGGCCAGAAGCTTCAAAACGGTGGTGTCTTCGTGCGTCTCGGCGATATAGAACGTGCCGTGCTGAGCGCCCACTAGCGGCGTTAGCTCGGAGAGCAGCAACTGCGAGACCGTCAAAAGATCGCGCTGGCCCTGCATCATGCCGGTGAACTTCGCGATGTTGGTCTTCAGCCAATCCTGCTCGTTGTTCTTGCGTGTGGTGGCCGCAAGGTTCACGATCATTTCGTTGATATTGTCCTTCAAGGCGGCGACTTCACCCTGCGCTTCGACCGCAATGGAACGCGTGAGATCGCCCTTGGTAACGGCGGTCGCGACTTCGGCGATCGCGCGGAGCTGGTTGGTGAGCGTGGCCGCGAGCTGATTGACGTTATCAGTCAAGTCGCGCCAGATACCGGCAGCGCCCGGCACGCGCGCCTGGCCGCCCAGTTTGCCCTCGATGCCGACCTCTCGCGCCACGGTGGTGACCTGATCGGCGAAGGTAGCCAGGGTGTCAATCATGCCGTTGATGGTGTCGGCCAGCTCGGCGATCTCGCCCTTGGTTTCCAGAATCAGTTTGCGTTTCAGATCGCCATTGGCGACAGCGGTGACGACTTTAGCGATGCCGCGAACCTGAGTCGTCAGGTTGGCCGCCATGAAGTTCACGTTATCGGTGAGATCCTTCCAGGTGCCGGCAACGCCTTTCACTTCGGCCTGCCCGCCCAGCTTGCCATCGGTACCCACCTCGCGAGCAACGCGCGTCACTTCGCTGGCGAATGAATTGAGCTGATCGACCATGGTGTTGATGGTGTTCTTCAGTTCCAGGATTTCGCCTTGAACGTCGACCGTGATCTTGCGCGATAGATTTCCGTTGGCGACCGCGGTGGTGACCTGCGCGATGTTGCGGACCTGCGCGGTGAGATTTCCGGCCATGGAGTTGACACTCTCGGTGAGGTCTTTCCAGGTTCCGGCTACACCGCGGACATTGGCCTGCCCGCCGAGTTTTCCTTCGGTGCCGACTTCCCGAGCCACGCGAGTTACTTCGGATGCGAACGAGCTGAGCTGGTCCACCATGGTGTTAATAGTGTTCTTCAGTTCCAGGATTTCGCCGCGCACATCGACTGTGATCTTGCGCGAAAGATCGCCCTTGGCCACGGCGGTGGTCACTTCGGCGATGTTGCGGACCTGATTGGTCAGGTTTCCGGCCATGGAGTTGACGCTCTCGGTGAGATCTTTCCAGGTTCCAGCGACGCCCTTCACTTCCGCCTGGCCGCCGAGCTTGCCCTCCGTTCCGACTTCGCGGGCCACGCGAGTGACTTCGGATGCGAACGAACTAAGCTGGTCCACCATGGTGTTGATGGTGTTCTTCAGTTCGAGAATTTCTCCGCGCGCGTCGACCGTGATCTTGGTGGTTAAGTCGCCACGAGCCACCGCAGTGGTTACGCCGGCGATGTTGCGAACCTGGTTGGTCAGGTTGCTGGCCATGTAGTTGACGCTATCGGTCAGATCTTTCCAGGTGCCGGCGACTCCGCGTACGTCAGCCTGGCCGCCGAGCTTGCCTTCAGTGCCGACTTCGCGGGCCACGCGCGTGACTTCGCTGGCGAACGCATTGAGCTGGTCCACCATAGTGTTGATGGTGTTCTTCAGCTCCAGAATTTCGCCGCGTGCGTCGACGGTGATCTTAGTGGAAAGGTCGCCCTTGGCAACAGCCGTGGTCACTTGCGCGATGTTGCGAACCTGCGACGTGAGGTTGCCGGCCATGAAGTTCACGCTATCGGTGAGGTCCTTCCAGACACCGCCGACGCCCTTCACTTCCGCCTGGCCACCCAGCTTGCCTTCGGTGCCGACCTCGCGGGCCACGCGAGTGACTTCGCCCGCGAATCCGTTGAGCTGGTCGACCATGGTGTTGATGGTGTTCTTCAGCTCCAGGATTTCGCCGCGCACGTCCACAGTGATCTTGCGCGACAAGTCGCCCTTGGCGACGGCCGTGGTAACTTCGGCGATGTTGCGGACCTGGCTGGTCAGGTTGCTGGCCATCGAATTGACCGAGTCCGTAAGATCCTTCCAGGTGCCGGCCACGCCATGCACGTCAGCCTGACCGCCGAGTTTGCCTTCGGTGCCGACTTCGCGCGCCACGCGCGTAACTTCAGAGGCGAACGAGCTAAGTTGATCCACCATGGTGTTGATGGTGTTCTTCAGCTCCAGGATTTCTCCGCGCACCTCGACCGTTATCTTGCGCGACAGGTCGCCGGTAGCAACGGCGGTGGTGACTTCGGCAATGTTGCGGACCTGGTTGGTCAGGTTGCTGGCCATCGAATTGACGCTGTCGGTGAGATCCTTCCAGGTTCCGGCGACGCCCTTCACCACGGCCTGTCCGCCGAGCTTGCCTTCGGTTCCGACTTCGCGCGCCACGCGGGTTACTTCGCCCGCGAACGCATTGAGCTGGTCCACCATGATGTTGATGGTGTTCTTGAGCTCGAGAATCTCGCCGCGCACGTCGACGGTGATCTTGCGCGACAGGTCGCCATTAGCGACGGCCGTGGTCACTTCGGCGATGTTGCGGACCTGAGCGGTCAGATTGCCGGCCATCGAGTTCACTGAATCCGTAAGATCTTTCCAGACGCCGCCGACGCCCTTCACCTGTGCCTGGCCGCCGAGCTTGCCATCGGTTCCGACTTCGCGCGCCACGCGCGTAACTTCGCTGGCGAACGAGTTGAGCTGGTCAACCATGGTGTTGATGGTGTTCTTGAGCTCGAGGATTTCGCCGCGCACGTCCACCGTGATCTTGCGCGACAGGTCGCCATTGGCGACGGCGGTCGTGACTTCGGCGATGTTGCGGACCTGGGCCGTCAGGTTACCGGCCATGGAGTTTACCGAGTCCGTGAGATCTTTCCAGACGCCGCCGACGCCTCGCACTTGAGCCTGGCCGCCCAGCTTGCCTTCGGTGCCGACTTCACGCGCTACGCGGGTAACTTCCGAGGCGAAAGAATTGAGCTGGTCCACCATGGTGTTAATGGTGTTCTTCAGCTCCAGAATTTCGCCGCGAGCGTCAACGGTGATCTTGGTTGACAGGTCGCCCTTTGCGACGGCGGTGGTGACGCCAGCGATGTTGCGGACCTGGTTGGTCAGGTTGCCGGCCATGGAGTTGACGCTCTCGGTAAGATCGCGCCAAGTACCGGCCACGCCTTCGACTTCCGCTTGGCCGCCGAGTTTTCCTTCGGTGCCGACTTCGCGTGCCACGCGGGTCACTTCCGATGCGAACGAGCTGAGCTGATCCACCATGGTGTTGATGGTGTTCTTGAGCTCCAAAATCTCGCCGCGCACCTGCACGGTAATCTTGCGCGACAGGTCGCCCTTGGCCACGGCCGTGGTCACTTCGGCGATGTTGCGGACCTGGGCGGTGAGGTTGCCGGCCATCGAGTTTACCGAGTCCGTGAGATCTTTCCAAGTGCCGCCGACGCCGGGCACGTCCGCCTGACCGCCGAGTTTTCCTTCGGTGCCGACTTCGCGTGCCACGCGGGTCACTTCGGCTGCGAACGAACTGAGCTGATCGACCATCGTATTGATGGTGTTCTTGAGCTGCAGAATTTCACCGCGCGCGTCTACGGTGATGCGCGTGGACAGGTCGCCCTTCGCGACCGCAGTAGTGACTTCGGCGATGTTACGAACCTGGTTGGTCAGGTTGCTGGCCATGTAGTTGACGCTGTCCGTCAAGTCCTTCCACGTGCCGGCGACGCCCTTCACTTCCGCCTGGCCGCCGAGCTTTCCTTCGGTACCGACTTCGCGCGCCACGCGAGTCACTTCGGCCGCGAACGAGCTGAGCTGATCCACCATGGTGTTGATGGTGTTCTTGAGCTCGAGAATTTCGCCGCGCGCGTCGACGGTGATTTTAGTGGTCAAGTCGCCTTTAGCGACGGCCGTGGTCACACCGGCGATATTTCGAACCTGGTTGGTCAGGTTGCTGGCCATGGAGTTTACGCTCTCGGTGAGATCCTTCCACGTTCCAGCGACGCCAGTCACGACGGCTTGTCCGCCGAGCTTGCCTTCGGTACCGACTTCGCGCGCCACGCGCGTCACTTCGGAGGCGAACGAATTCAACTGCTGCACCATGGTGTTGACGACGCGCGCGGTGTGGAGGAATTCGCCGCGCAACGGCCGGCCATCCACTTCGAGCGACATGGTCTGCGACAGATCGCCTTTGGCCACGCCGCCGATGACGCGGGCCACTTCGGTGGAGGGCTGGACGAGATCGCCAATGAGACTGTTGACCGATTCCACGCAGTCGGCCCAAGCTCCCGTAACGGATCCGATTGAGGCACGTTGAGTGATTCGGCCATCCTTACCGACGGCTTTGCTGATGCGCGCGAATTCGCTGACCATCTTCTGGTTCAGGTCGAGAATCTCGTTCAAGGTGTCGGCGATCTTACCTGGCAAGCCGGTCTCATGAACCGGCATCCGGACCGAGAAATTTCCGCGTTTGAAGGCAACCAGCGTCTTAAGCAAGACGTTGGTTTCACGCGTCTTAGATCCGTTCTTTTCGGCTTGCAGAGCTTTCATTCTTACACTCCCGGCGCAATGTAATACACAATACTATACTAGTGATAATACAGTTCTGTAGTTAACGTTAGACTCTATCCAATTCAAGCTGTTACACGATTTTTTAACAACTTAGGGAGTTCCCTAGGGGACAGACGAGATGAGCGGTTTCCCGACACAACTGCGATAATGTAGTTGCTCATGGCCGGGACACCAGAGGCGGCTCCTCGCCATCGCGCTGCTCGGTTCCTCGTTAACACTTTTTGGATGTGGCTGGGCGTCGGCGCGATGTTGTTCACCGGGTTCTTGCTTTCTCCATATCAGGTGAGAAAGCTCGGCCCCGAAGGATACGGAATATGGGTATTGTCGTTTTCGCTGGTTGAATACTGCCTTTTCCTGGATCTCGGCTTCCGATCCGCCACAGTGAAGTACGTGGCGCACTTTTGGGCGCTTCGAGACCCCGACAATGTGAACGCCATTCTCAACACGGCGCTGCTCTATGCGGGGGTCATTTCGGCGCCATTGTTCGTGGTGATTGTCCTGGCTTCAAACAGCATTCATAAGTTCTTTCACATTTCTCCAGAGCTGACTCCCACCTTCCGCTTGCTAATCGTACTCATTTCATTGAGCTGGTGCTTGGGGTTTGTCTTCAATACATTCAACGCGGCACTGGAGGCGGTTCAGCGATTTGATTTATCCAATAAAGTGAACGTCGTAACAACTGTGATTCGTTCGTCCGGCATCGCAATTTTGTTGTGGCTGGGTTACGGACTGGTTGGCATCGGTGTGCTGGTGGTGATCAGCCAGTGTATTGGATATGTGCTGAACGTTGTGAGCTTTCGAAGAATCTTTCCGGAATTGAAGCTGGCTCCTCGTTATGCGAGCGTCAAAACGCTGAGAGAGATGGGTAAGTTCGGCATTCATACCTTTGTTCTCAATATGTCTACGCTGTTCTTGAACCAAAGCCCGCCCTTGGTGATCGGACATTTTCTTCCGACCGCATTTGTTGGATTCTACAGCTTGCCGAATCGGCTGATTCAGTACACTGGCGGTGCGGTTTCGGGCATTGGAGCAGTGGTGAATGCGAACGCCGCCGAACTCCAGGCACGGGGGGAAATGCGTGCATTGTCCCAACTGGCGATCTTTACAAATAGGTACAGCCTGGCCTTGTTTATGCCCCTGGCAATCGTGTTTTCGTTTTTCGGTCACGATCTTTTCAAGCTATGGGTTCCATCCGCCGTACAGTATGCCGCGCCTATACTGCCGGTGCTGACGATCGGGTATCTGATTGCCGTGGCGGGGCAGTTCAGCTCGGGAATGTTACTACTGGGCCTGGGCCGGCATCAATGGTTTGCGCGCGGGCAGTTCATCGAAGCCGTGATCAGCCTGGGTGCGCTTATCTACGTAACTCCCCGCTACGGCATTCTTGGCGCTGCTTATGTGATTGCTGCTTGCATGATCGTAAATCGCGGTCTTTTCGTGCCCTGGCTCCTTAGCAGAGAGCTGGGCCTTTCCTTTGCGGCCTTCATGTTTTCCATTTATGCGCGTCCCACGTTGATCGCCATACCAGTTGCGGCGCTAGCGATATGGCTGCGGATGGCCGTACAGACGAGCAGTTGGCTGAAGCTTTTCACGGTCAGCGGTCTGATAGCACTGGCATACTTTATCCCGGCATTTTTCCTGTGCCTGGCTGAGCATCACCGCTTATTGTTGCGAGGATGGGTGGTAGCCCGTTTTTCCGGCCTGCAGTCGTCACCACAAAGTTCGTAATTCGGATGAAGCGAGTGATAAAGGTTTCGGTCTTCGCCGCCCGATAGAAACGTGCTACGTTTATGGAAACGGGGGTCGGAGGAGTCCTTCCAGGAACATGAGACTTAACCGCAGCCTGGCGGTTCGTGGCCTTGGTGTCTACATCGTGGCTGCGATCGTCGTCTCCTGCGCGGTGCTAGTCGCGACGTCGAAAAGTAGCCGGAAGCTGGTGCAATGGCTGCCTCTGGCCCTGTGGACCCGGAGCATCTCGGACGTCTCCTATGGCGACTATGCGGAGAACCGTCTCGACATCATGCTGCCGCGCTGGCCCGATCCCGGTCCATTGCCCGCGGTAGTGGTTTTTCATGGCGGCGCATGGGAGCGAGGCAGCCGATCAGAAATGCGCGAGCGGGTGTGCCGGCGATATCTTTCCCATGGATTTCTGACGGTGAACGTCGAGTACCGTCGCGGGATTCGCTTAGCCTCCGAAGACGCGGTGCGGGCTGTGGAATGGTTCTCTGGCAGCGCGGCCCGATATGGGGCCGATCCGCGCCGAATTGTGGTGACTGGTGAATCTGCCGGGGCTCATCTGGCGCTCCTGGCGGCGTTCCAACCACGCTCGGCTGTGGCGGCGGTTGTCAATTTTTATGGTGTTGCGGACTTGTCGAGCATGCGCGACAGCGCATCGGTTCGCGACGCATTACCCGATGCGGACGTAGATACAGTCACCAGGCTATCGCCCATCGCGCAGATTCATCCCGGCGTACCGCCGGTGTTGTCCCTACACGGTTCCGCGGATTCGACAGTGCTTCCGGACCAGAGCGCTCGCCTGACGGCAAGCCTGCGCCAAGCCGGAGACGATGCTGAGTTAATGCTGATCGACTCAGCCGGTCATGGCTTTTCGGCTTCGCAATTGGAAAGCGCCTATGGAGTGGTCTTCGATTTCCTGAGGCGCCGTAGGATACTGCTGACATGATGCCGCGGGATAGCATCAGTCGCGTCGTGTTATCACGCGTTATGTTATCAATGGTATGAACCTGAATTTACAGCCCGCATAAACATGCTTATTCAGAACCTGCCGGTCGAACACCTGCTGCAAAAATACAAGCAAATGCGGCGCGAACTAGCGCCGCAGGCTCAGGTTCCGGTCAGGATTGCGGTGCTGGGAGGCGTCACGACTAGTGAGGTGGTGAATCTGCTCGAACTGCTTCTGATGGCAGATGGTTTCCAGCCGACGTTTTACCAGTCTGAATACAACAAGTACTACGAGGATGCCGTTCTGGAGCCAGAAAAGATCAGGGACTTCCGGGCCGACATCGTTTACGTCCATACGCACTGGAAGAATATCGAGCAATTCCCATCTCCCGGCTGCGATGAGAGCGACTTTCAGTTGAGGCTTCAGGCCGAGTTGACGCGTTTCCGCAGCATCTGGAAGTCAGTTGAGGAAACGGTGGGCTGTCAGATCATCCAGAACAATTTCGAGCATCCACCGTTGGCGGTCTTAGGTTCTCTTGATTCGGTTTCCTACAGTGGTCACACGCGATTCGTTTATGAGCTGAACCTGGAATTCGCCAGGGCCGCCCAAGTGAACCGGAAATTGCTGATGCAGGATCTGAACGCCTTGGCGGCCTCTATCGGCCACGCGCAATGGCACGATTGGGAGCGCTGGTACAGTTACAAAATATTGACGACTCCCGAAGCCAGCCTGCTCATTGCGAAATCGCTGGCCGCGATGATCGGTGCGATGCTCGGCAGGGCCAAGAAGTGCCTGGTGCTCGATCTGGATAATACCGTTTGGGGCGGCGTGATCGGCGACGACGGCATGGATAAGATCCAGATCGGGAGAGAGACTGGTGTGGCCGAGGCGTATACCGCCTTCCAAGAATACTGCCTATCTTTGCGGGAGCGCGGCATCGTTCTGGCGGTGTGCTCGAAGAACGATCTGGAAATAGCCAAGTCCGGGTTTGAACACCCCGATTCGGTCCTGAAACTCGAACATTTCGCGTCTTTCAAGGCAAACTGGGAGCCCAAACACGAGAATATCAAGGCGATCGCGGAAGAGTTGAGCCTGGGGCTGGACAGCTTTGTTTTTGTCGACGACAACCCAGCCGAACGGGCGATCGTCGCGGCGCAATTGCCCATGGTCACGGTCCCGGACGTAGGCAGCGACGTCGCATTCTTCCCCACCATCCTCCAAGCCAGCCGTTGCTTTGAAACGGTTGCTCTGTCCAAGGAGGATCTGGAGCGCGCGGAAAGCTACAGCGCCAACGTAAACCGCGCCGCGCTGGTTTCAAAGTTCGCCAACTATGGTGAATACCTCGACTCGTTGCAAATGTCGGCCGAGATCGATTCCTTCCCGCCCGTCTACATCGATCGGATTACGCAACTGATCAACAAGACCAACCAGTTCAATCTCACGACGCGCCGCTATACTCTTGCGGAAATCGAGGATATTGCGAAAAGCCGCGATTACATCACGTTGTACGGCCGGCTGGCGGATGCCTTCGGCGATAATGGACTGATTTCAGTCATTATCGGACGCCGTGAGCACGCGACCCTGCATATCGATCTCTGGATCATGAGCTGCCGCGTTCTGAAGCGAGAGATGGAGCTGGCCATGTTGGATGTCCTAGTCGAGCGAGCCAAGGTCGCGGGTATGGAACGAATCGTTGGATATTACCGGTGCACGTCGAAGAATGCCATGGTGCAAGCGCACTACGGCAAGTTGGGATTCACCCTCGAAGCCGATGTGATCGGCGGCGGCAGCTCGGTATGGGGCTTGCGGGTTTCACAGTATTCGCCGCAAAACAAACACATTCAAACAAGGACTTTAGTGCATGGATAACACCCGTATCATTCAAGAGTTGACTCCCATATTTTCCGATATCCTGGACCAGCCGAATCTCCAGCTTAATCCCGAGAGCAACGCCTCCAACGTGGAAGGATGGGACTCCTTGGCGCACATCAACCTGGTGGTCGCCATCCAGAAGCGTTATCGGATCAAGTTCGCCTTGGGCGAATTACAGGACCTCAAGAATCTTGGCGAAATGGCCGCTCTAATCCAGAAGAAAACTAGTGGTCATCAATGATTACCGATGTGAGGACCGGGTCCTCGGGATCAGTGCCCAATTTGAGGTTCAGCTGACGGCCGAAATGCTGGCGTCGTTGGCCGCACAGTCCGGTGATGTGACCCCCCCTAAACATGGATGAGCACTTTGCCAAGGCAGCCGGTACCCGGACCGCGTCGTCTTCGGTACGATGACGGCCTGGTTCTACTCGCAGCTGGTGCGAACGTATCGGCCGGGGAAGCGAGTTTCTGCTATTTGACGGCGCCGGCTACTTCAACGGTGTGGAACTTCCGGTTGCAGGCGGAAGCGTGTTCTGATGTTGTTTAACTCCTTTCCGTACATTCTGTTATTTCTGCCAGTGGTGGCCGTGGGTTACGTGATCGCCGCCCGATACGGAGGGCAGTATTTTCCGCAAGCGTGGCTGCTCGCAGCGTCGTTATTTTTTTACGCTTACGGCAAACCCACGGACGTTGTTTTGCTGGGAAGCTCGATTGTCTTCAACTGGGCAGTCGGCCGCGGCCTGACTCACCTGGACGAGCGGAGGAGAAAGCTATTGTTGCAGGTTGGCTTGGCGGCCAATATCCTTTTTCTCTGCAGTTTCAAATACATCAACTTCTTCCTGAGCTCGTTCGGCGGGTTGCTAGGCGCGCAACTGTCGCTGCCGGACTGGCGGATGCCCCTGGGCCTCAGCTTCTTCACGCTCACGCAGGTGATGTACCTGGTAGATACATACCAGGGGCTAAATGGACCGAACTCGCTATTTGACCACGCCACATTCGTGGCGCTGTTCCCATATGTTAGCGCTGGCCCTCTGGTGCGCGCCCGCGCATTGCTGCCGCAGTTCCAGACAGTCAGCGCTGGCGGAACACGGATGGAACTGGCTTGCCGCGGCCTCTATCTGTGCAGTCTGGGGCTAGCTAAGAAGGTGGTTCTGGCCGATTCGTTCGCCCAGATTGCGGACGCCGGTTTCGGAACGCAGAGCCACCTCTCTACGCTGGAGGCATGGAGCGCCAGCCTGGCCTATACTTTCCAGCTTTATTTCGACTTCAGCGGATATTCAGACATCGCGGTTGGCTCCGCGTGGTTGCTCGGCATCGATATTCCGCAGAACTTTAATGCCCCGTACCGGTCGAAGTCTATCAGCGAGTTCTGGCAGCGCTGGCACATTTCGCTCTCGAATTTCATCACGAACTATCTGTACACGCCGATCCTTAGGTCGATGGGCAGCGCCACGCTTCGAACCAGTGCCGTCGCGACGCTGCTCGCGATGGGGATAGCCGGGCTGTGGCATGGCCCAGCGTGGACGTTTCTGATTTTCGGACTTCTCCATGGCGCGGGCCTGTCCGCCAATCAGATCTGGAAAAAGAAAAAGATGAAAATGCCGGACTGGCTGGGCTGGCTGGTCACTTTCGTATTTCTCAACATCAGCTTTGTCTACTTCCGCTCTCCCAACGTCGGTTCGGCGCAAAGGATGCTGATGGCGATGCTGCCGCACTCGCCTCTGGCCAGCCTGGGTACATTACGAGACGTTCTTCCTCCTCTGACGGCCAGCATCGTTCTCCGACCAGTGGTGATCGGGATTGTAGCGGCGTTCTGGTTCAAGAGTTCGGCGGAGCTGTCGAAGAGCTTCCGGCCGACCGCGCTCACGGCCTGCGCGACAGCAGCTCTGGTGTTGCTGTCTCTTGTCTTCATCAATTCGACGGCTGCCAAGCCATTTGTTTACTTTGCATTTTAGCGATATGAAGCCGAACACCTGGTTATTGAGCACGCTCGCAATGATTCTGGCGGTGGCGGGAGGAAGCATTGCGGCAAATGTTTATCTGGACATCTACGGTATCTTCCGCGATCCACGGGGAAGGCATCTTTTAGTATATGGCGATGAACGCATCGCGAAGTACCTGCTGAACGAGCGCTACGTCCCGGCCAAATTCAACGCGGTGATGATCGGATCTTCGGTATCGGCGAACTGGAGGCTCGACAAAATCTTTCAACTGCGAACCTTTAACAACTCGGTGAATGGCGGCAACATCGTGGAGGAGAAAAGCATAGTCGAGCAGGCTCTGTCGCGACCGGGCATTCAGTTTGCGCTGCTGATCGTACATCCGTACCTCACGCACTCACACGATTTCGAGACGGTTCCGCTAACGCCGCGTCTGAGGCGAGCGGCCCTCGGGTCACTGAGCCTCTGGGACGCATACAAAGCGAGAATACGGATGGGCCTGCACCTAGAAACACAGCTTTTCGACGAGTTTGGAGCGCAGGACTTCGGGACCGCCCGAAAGGACTTGAACCCGACGCTGAAACGCATGATGGAAGGCAACGGCGATTTCGAAGTGGACCGGAACGCGTTAGCATCCTACCGGGACGTCGTATCGGAGCTGCACGCGCACGGAGTGCAGGTCGTGTTCGTCGTACCACCGCTCGAGGAACGACTGCTCGCGCCGAAACGGGCTGCCTTGGAGAACTATTTCAATATGATTCGTCCCACGATGACGGCGCAGGATAAGGTGATCGACTTCACATCCAAAGAATTCGCAGATTTCTGCGCCGATCCACGGAACTTTCAGGACGGCGTTCATTTGCTGCCGGACGGCGCAGCGCGGGTAGTCTCCGTAATCGATGCGTTGATCTGGGATTGGATTGCGCGCGGGGAGGTGCGTGGTCCGGCGTGAGGCGTGCCGTGGAAGAATGGCTTCCGCATTGTGAAGAACGAAGAGTGCAACCTTCCACGGTGTCTCGATTCGGAACGGGACCGGCACAAGCAGAGGCGTTTGAGAGTAGAATTATAGCGGATACGAGAAGCCGAAATGGAAATTCCGGTTGAATGAATCCGTTGAGCACTGGGGTGGCGTGAGTTCGTTGTTCGAATCTGTGGGACCGTTGCTCATGGGGAAGTGCACACTGCACCATGTTGGCGTCGTGGTCGCATCGATATCAGACGCTGCCGAAGAATTCGCTGCATCCATGTCCGCAAGCTGGGACGGTCAAATCATCCATGATCCTTTACAACAAGTTCGCGTGGCATTCTTTAACCCAATTGACACACGGAACCCAGTTTTTGAGCTGCTAGAGCCGGCTGGTGAGGCTTCTCCCGTGACCACTTTCCTCAGCAAGCGGGTCGGGTTGCATCACATCTGTTACGAAATCGACGACTTGGAATCGGGGCTACAGGCAGCATCCGCCGCAGGCTTCTTCATCGTGTCGGCTCCACAGCCGGCAGTCGCTTTTAGCGGCCGCAGAATCGCGTGGGTATGGTCCCAGAACTTGTTGATGGAATTCCTCGAGCGGGAGCGAAGTAGTCCGGGCCAAATCGCTCTTTCACCTTTATAGACATCTCGTATAGACATCTCGGTTTTCATCGTCGCCTGGAACGAACGCCCAACGCTTTTTGGAACCGTGCCTTGAGAGTTTGGCAGCCGCGCCGCCGCATCGAAATGACTGTTTCTTCGACTCCGCTGGGCTATTGAGCGCACTTGGTCTAGCGCGCACGATTGCCGCGTCCGAGCCGGTCACGCTGGTGGGAATGAATGCTAACTCACAGCGTACGCGAACCCCCTTGTAATCAGTGCTTTCGGCCTGGAGGAACCAGACGCCCTGTCACGCACGTCTGAGTTCCTGAGGCAAACCTCCTATGTCGATAAACAGAGATTCAGCCGAAAGATAACCTTGGACGTTGGACACACATGTTTGCAAAAAGACGTGCCTCATACGGCTTACTCGTATTAATTCTGGCTGGTGCGATCAGCCTGCACGCCCAGAAGCTCAACGACCTCAAGGTTTATCCCGCGCCTCCCGCGCCCACACTTCCGCCCGCCGGGGGTACGTTTCAAGATCCCGCCTTTGGAACGACCATCCTGCGAGTCACCGACGCGAACGATGGCCAGTTGAATACGCCGCTGTACTCTTCCATCTACCCCGCATTCAACGCCAATTCTAGTCGTATCACGTACATCCAGGGCAACGGGCTCAATATGATAGCGGACCTAGACGTACCGAACCGAAGGGTATCGAACAAAAGACCCATGCCAACAACGCCAAATGGCATTGCGGGGACGTTCTACTGGCATCGCACCGATCCAGACATATTCTACGTTTTTGTCGGAAGCATTCTTTGGCAATATAGCTTCAGTACCGCCCAATACACACAGATCGTTGACTTCGCGAGACTCATTCCAGGTGTTGCCTACGTCGGATCACGTGGAATGAGCGACGACGGCAACCGTTTTCAGGTAACCTTATCGAATGCGAGCTTTCAGAGTATTCCTGGGGCAGATGGCATCTTCATATACGATCGAACCCAGAACGCACTTGTATATAACGTCAGGCCCGATCGCACTGGTGGACAGACTAAGAGCCAGATGGACGCAAGCGGCCGATACATTTTAACCATCAACTATTTTGTCGATAGCGTTACAGATCAAGTATTCAACATTGTGCATGAAGGTCACTTTGATGCTAATTTCGGTAAGGTTGCCACCTACTTGGCTAATGGCAATGGTTGGTACCCCGGCTATCGCTTGTTGAATCCGAACGGGGCTGGTTATTTGACTGCTAATTTGGTTGGTCCCCAAGGACCGTGGGCGGACGACGCACATTTTGGCCTTGCGGATATCAACGGAGAATGGCTTACAGGCTCCTATGAGGATGCTAACGTTCTTGAGCATCTTGACGCAGCGGGTAACCACATAAGCCCGCCAGGATGGAAATGGAGCTGGGACAGCCAGTCACCCAACGCCACGGGGCATTGGACGTGGATCGGCCCAGGGCCACAGCCCAGTCAGGCGCCCTTTCCACTGGATGTTGTCTATGAAGGCGAAATTTTCCAAACCTCGCTAAGAGTTCCACCGCTGACTGTGGTTCAGCAATGGGACCAAGCAGCCCAGAATGCGGTTCCCGTGGGTCCAGTCACTTTACCAAACGGCCAGACATACGCCACTTGGGCTGACTTCCAGGCGAACGAAAACATCAACACAGTGCTCTCTGCGAATCCTGTCAATCGCCGCATCTGCAAACACTACAGCAATACTGGGATCGCCGCTAATTCCGACATAGCGTATTGGGCGCAGCCCCATGCAATCGGAAGTCCCGATAATCGGGCCGTCATGTTTGCTAGCAACTTCGGAGATCCAAACCGGGTAGACGTTTTTATCGCCTTCATTGACACTGATTCGGCACCTTGTTCCTACGTATTGAGTGCCACCAGCCTGAACTCTGGAGCAGCGGCGTCGTCCGGCACCATAGCGGTAACTCCCAGCTCAACCGATTGTGGCTCAGTGACGGCAAGTTCCAACGTTTCGTGGGCCTCTGTCTCGGTCTCGGGCGACACGGTCAACTGGTCGGTTAAAGCAAACGGCGGTTCGCTGAGCCGGGTCGGATCGTTGAGCGTATCGGGCCAGACGGTTGTAATCACTCAAGCCGGGACTGTGGCTGCTACCGTGACGATGGCTTTGTTCCCCAGTTCGCTGACCTGGGGAACGAACGGTGCAGTGATCACTGCGCCGCAGTCGGTGAGCCTGAGCTTTGCATTCGGAGCCAGCGCGAGTTGGACCGCTACCTCCAGTCAGCCCAACATTAGGGTTTCGCCCACGTCGGGCGTTGGAAACGGAAGCTTGCAGATCACTGTGACGGCCGGGGCAAGCGGGGTGGTAACCGTCAGCGCGCCGAGCGCGGCGAATTCGCCCCAGGTGGTCCAAGTCCAGATAAATTCCGCCACGGTGACCGCGCCGTTTGGCAGCTTCGACACCCCAGTGAACAACGCCAAGGGTGTCTCGGCGGCCATTGCCGTGACCGGATGGGCCCTCGATTCCATCGGAATCTCCAAGGTAGACATTTGGCGGGAACCGGTAGGGCCAGAGCCGCCCGGTCTGATCTATATAGGCGATGCTGTTTTTGTACCTGGCGCACGACCCGATGTGGCGAGCGCATTTCCAGCCTATCCCAAAGCGAATGGCGCCGGTTGGGGATACTTGCTGCTCACGAACTTTCTGCGGAACGCCAACGGAGCAAGAGGATCTGGCAATGGGATGTACACGCTCCACGCCTTGGCCCATAACCAAGCGGGAGCAACGGTCGATCTGGGGGCCCGTACTATCACGGTCGATAATACGGATGCTACTCTACCATTCGGAAGCATCGACACGCCGGCCCAAGGCGCTACGGCGTCGGGAAACGCCTATGTGAACTTCGGCTGGGCTTTGACGCCAATGCCGGGAATTGTTCCTGTCGATGGCACAACGATCACGGTGAATGTGGACGGAGTCACGATTGGGCATCCCACCTACAACCAGTTTCGTGGCGACATAGCAACCCTGTTTCCAGGTTTCGCTAACAGCAATGGAGCAATTGGCTTTATCTACATTGATACGACCAGGCTGCCGAACGGACTTCACACTATCAGTTGGGACGTGTGGGACAACGAGATTCGAGGCAACGGGGTGGGCAGCCGGTTCTTTTACGTGCTCAACGGCCCCGACGCGCCCACTACTTCCCAGCCACCAGGATCAAGTGAGGCCGAATCGACTCTTGTATTACCGCAAGACCGTCATTCCAGCCAAGCCACCAACCAATTGGCGCCGGACACGAACGGGATGCTTTCCCTGGAAGTGCAGGAAATGGATCGCATCGAACTGCCGCTCGGAGCGACGTCGGGGTACATGGTGGCTAATGGAGAGATGCAGCCGTTGCCGGTTGGGTCCACTCTCCAGGGTGGCGTGTTCTACTGGCAACTGGCGCCAGTCTTCCTGGGCGAATACAACCTGGTGTTCGAACGCCCGGGCTCAGGTCCAACTCATGTACGCGTGATCGTTCAACCCAAGACGTACTCGGCGGGTGAGCACCAGGCCGTCCAGTAAGACGCAGGTCAGGTGTGGGACTCAATCGTGCGCGACCGTGGGCGGTCGCTCGAGCCAAAGTCTGCCTTGGCTTCAGTGGTAGACGATACGTCCTCTGCACCGGTCTGATCCAGAATGGTTTTGGCGGTCTTCACCCAGTCCGAATCGTCGCAGTGCACGGAGAGCAGGATACCCCCTTTGCGCACCCGGCCCTCGTAACGCTTGGCTTCGTACTCGGGAATACCTAGCCCAACCAGTGCGCCGGTGACGCCGCCCAACGCTCCGCCAACGCCGACGCCGCTCAGCAGTCCCATGATGGGGCCTGCGGCAACAAATGGTCCCAAACCGGGGATCACCAGCGCTCCAGCGCCGACCAGCCAACCGACAATTCCTCCGATGACGGCACCGGACCCCGCGCCAGCCGCAGTGCCCTCGGGAGCCTTGGTATTTTTCTCCATTCCCATGTCCTTGCTTCCCTCGTTCTCGGGGACCAGGATCGAGATGTCCGTGTTGCGAAAGCCAGCCAGTTTCAGCCCGTTGACCGCGTTCTCAGCATCCGCCTGGCTTGGGTAAATGCCAAACACAGCCGTATTCTTTGCCATACGACTCCTTTCGTCTTTCCTTCTATTCCTTTGCTGTTGCAGCGAGCCCCGGCGAGCTCGGATGATCTTCAGTGTAACCGTTAGTGACATCTCCTTGTCGAGATGTTACTTCAAAGATGGCAGCAAGTGGGTCGCCACTTTCTACAACGTGCAAGCAGGCCCATTTTTGCAGGGTTTGGCGCACGAATGCATAGTGAACCACCCAATCGGAGGAAAGGGTCAGTATTTATTTCCTGGAGCTGCGAGGTTCCTCCGCACACAAGCGGCCATCGGCGTCGATCAAATTGTTTGTAACGGATAGCGCCTGAAATCAGTCCAACGTGGGAAGAAAAATGGATTGTAAGACGCGAGTCCTTATTGCTGAAGATCACACGCTGATGGCGGAAGGCCTGCGAAAGCTGTTGGAGTGTGAATTTGACTCGGTCCAAACGGTCGGAAACGGAAGGGAGCTTTTGGATATAGTTGCTACGTCGAAGCCCGACCTTGTTTTGCTCGACATCGGCATGCCGCTGCTAAACGGTATCGAAGCCACGCGGCGCTTCAGCAAAATTTCGCCGTCAACCAAGGTGGTAATCGTGACGGCCCATAATGAGCCGCAATACGTAGTGGAAGCATTTCGAGCCGGGGCGACCGGATTCGTTTTGAAACGTTGCGCGGTTTCAGAGTTGGTGACCGCGATCCGGCAGGTGCTGGCCGGGCACACTTACGTCACACCCCTGGTGGCCGATCGAGCAGTGGAAGCCGCCCGTGCGTGCGTGCGGCCGGGACCCTCGCTTACCTCCCGGCAGCGAGAAGTGCTGCAATTGGTTGCCGAAGGATGCACAGCCAAAGAAATTGCCAACGTATTGAAACTCTCTGTCAAGACGGCGGTCTTCCACAAAATGGCCCTCATGGACAAGCTGGGTCTGCGTACGACGGCCGAACTAACCCGTTATGCCCTGGAGCATGGGATCGCAACGGCCACGTCCGAGCGGGTTACTCTGTCGCAGGCCCGGCCGGCAAACCCGGGCGTGACTGTACCTGCCTACGGCATGTTTGCAAAAACCCAGTAGCTGAAAAAGTCTCTCGCAGGTCGGGGACCTGCGCCACTTCGGGGACCTGTGCCACAGTACTGAGCTGCCAGTCTTTTTCCATCATCAGGTGACTTCAGGTGAACTTTCGGTCGCGCGGAGCATCTACAGTATGCGCGTTGCAATTGCGTGGACCGTTTCATGGATAAGGACTCACCTAAACCCAGCCGGCTCAATATCAAAGACCTGCTGAGGCCACACCTCAAGCTCTTGATGGTGGGGCTGGCGGCGGTAATCGGCGAAGGAGTAGCCGATCTTTTACAACCCTGGCCGCTCAAGATCGTTCTCGACAACGTGCTGAAGTCCCGCGAGATCCATGGGTGGTTGAACCAGTTCATTCTGTCGACGGTCGGTGATGACAGACTTGCCATTTTGAGATTTGCCGCTATTGCGGTGCTGGCAATCGCGGTGGTGGATGCGATCTGCACGTACACCGAAAAATACGTCACCACCAGCGTTGGCCAATGGGTGATGCACGATCTCCGCCGGACTTTGTACCACCACATTCAGCGGCTATCACTCGCCTACCACGACCGTAAACAGACGGGCGATCTGATCAGCCGCGTGACCAACGATATTGACGCAATCCAGACCTTCATCACGTCCGGCCTTCTGGGCGCATTCGTCAACTGCCTGACGCTGTTCGGAATGGTGGGCGTGATGCTCTACCTGAACTGGCGATTCACTTTGATCGCCCTTTCGATTGCTCCCGTGCTTTTTGCCGTGGTCTATAGCTACACGCGCAGGATCAAAAAGGCTTCGCGCGAAGTAAGAAAAAAAGAGGGCGAAATGGTGTCGGTGATGCAGGAGGTTCTCTCTTCCATCCGGGTGGTCAAGGCCTTCGCTCGCGAGGAGTATGAAGAACGCCGGCTGGAAGAGGAGAGCCTGGAGAGCGTCGAGATTGCGATGCGGGCCCGGAGTCTGAAGGCTAAGCTTTCGCCGTTAGTTGGGCTGATTGTGTCGGTGGGTACGGCCATGGTGCTGTGGTTTGGGGCCCGCATGGCGTTATACGGGTCTCTGTCTGCCGGCTCGCTGGTGGTCTTCATTATGTATCTGGGGAAGATGTACAAGCCGATGCAAGAGCTTTCGAAAATGACCGACACTTACTCGAAAGCCTCAATTGGATACGAGCGGATCCAGGAGGTGCTCGATACGGACGGCGAGATCAAGGATCTGCCGGGTGCACGGCGCGCGCCGAGATTCAAAGGGAAAATTGAGTTCGACCATGTGAATTTCGGCTATGAAGCTGATCGGCTGGTTCTCCGCGATGTCGATTTCAAAATCGAGCCAGGGCAGGTGGCGGCGCTAGTGGGTCCGACAGGCGCCGGCAAATCGACCATTATCAGCCTGATCCCGCGCTTCTATGACCCGACCTCCGGCGTAGTGAAGATCGACGGCCAGGACATTCGGCGCTATCAGCAGAAGTCGCTTCGCCAACAAATGAGTTTCGTGTTGCAGGAGACGCTGCTGTTTCATGGAACGATCTGGTACAACATTGCCTACGGGAAACCCGAAGCGACGCGGCGGGAAATCCTGCGCGCGGCGGAAATGGCTAATGCCCAGGAGTTCATCGATAAGCTGCCTGAAGGCTACAACACCATGGTTGGGGAGCGGGGCGTGACCCTTTCCGGCGGCCAGCGGCAGCGCATCGCGATCGCTCGCGCGATCATACGCAATACTCCCATCCTGATCCTCGACGAGCCTAGCTCCGGGCTGGATGCGGCATCCGAAAAACTGGTATTCGAAGCTTTGGATCGCCTGATGGAGGGCAGGACATCGATCGTGGTTGCGCACCGGCTGTCCACCATTCGCCGGGCCAACGTCATTTTTGTGGTCAAAGACGGTACGATCGTCGAGAGTGGAAACCAGGAGGAGCTATTGAAGGCCGGCGGGCTCTATTCGGAACTTTACAAGATACAATTCAGTATCGAAGAGGCTTCCGAGAAACAAGCTGTCGGCCTGTCTTAGCGCGGGTTGCTCCGATTGGCAGGACCTGCCCATTTATAGCTTTTTCAGTTCCGCGATTCTGGACTCTACCACCGCTGCGTATCCCTCTACAACCTGAGGCGTGTAGCCAGCAGCGCGGAAGGCATCGCGGATCTGATTCGGGGAAAGCTGGGCAAGTAGGTCTCCGATCCAATGGGCGTCGGCGCGAGGGACACGCTTGGCGATCCAGTCCAATCGAACGCGGCTGAAGTACTCGTGAGGGTTCACCAGCACTGCGCCGGAGGGACGGTGCGGCACTTCGAAATCCACATATTCCGCGCCAATCCGGTCGATGAACTTGGACTGCTGATACAGCTGCAGGTTCCCTTTAGAGAATTTGCGATCGCGCGTAAGCCTGACATCTCCGAAGCTGGCTCCCAGATCGGTCACCATATAAATACGCTGGAGTTCATCCGAGTCTTTTTTGCGCTCATCCTCATAAACAGCATTATTCTCGTCTTTCAAATCCCAATTGTTGATGAGCGCCATCAGCACTCTAAGGCCGTTCCACTCCCGAGTGCCGGTGAAGGGACCATTGCGCCAGTGCCATTCTCCGATCTTCTTCTCGCCCTTTAGCTCTCTCTTTAATCTCGTGTCGTAGGAGGTGCCATCGGGCTCGACCAGCGGCGGCCCGCGGTGCAGATGGGCCGGCATCTCCTGAACATGCAGCACGGGAACAAAATAGTCCTCGTTAGCGAAATACCCGACAGCCCATACCAGCCGTGAAGCAACGGTCTCCGGCCGCGCTTCCGAGCCCAGCTTTACTTTCCATTTGACGCCGTTCTCGTCTTCAACGTCGAACTTTGGATTGGAGCCCTTGAGGTCTTCTTTCAGAAAAGTGAACGTGGTGTGGGGCGCGTGTTCGGGGCCCCCAGGGCCGTAGAACAGGTTTAGGGCCCTAATATTCTTGGGCTCTCGCCAGAGCATGGTACGCACAGTTCCGGTAATTTCTGCCTCCGCGCGCGCCGCCTTAGGCTTTTTTTTCGCGGCTTCGGCGGTAGGAAGGCTTATGAGAAGCGCGGTCAGGAACAGCGTAACTCTCTTACTCTTGTTGAGCATACGGTTCACCCGTCTGAAGTGGTCACTATCCTGATTAAGCAAAAGAGATGCCACGGTGCCCAAATTGACTCTTCGCGGCCGGCCGGAACGTCTGAACTTAAAGGGGGTGGGGTGTGAAATTGATGGTGCAACCGGCCGACGGCGTAATGCCCTTGGTCAAAGCGATTAATAATGCTAAGCATCGCGTCGAAATCGTCATCTTTCGTTTCGACCGCAGCGAGATTGAAAAGGCTTTGGTCAAGGCGGTGAGCCGCGGTGTCTTCGTGCATGCTCTCATTGCCTATACGAATCGGGGAGGGGAGAAGAATCTGAGGAAGCTGGAGATGCGGCTGCTTGCGGAAGGTGTCACTGTGGCTCGCACCGCCGACGATCTGGCGCGCTACCACGGGAAGATGATGATCATCGACCGGCGTGAGCTTCACGTGCTGGCCTTCAACTTCACCTATTTGGACATGGATCACAGCCGGGCCTTCGGCGTTGTTACTGGAAACAAGAAACTCGTGGCGGAGGCGGTCAAGCTGTTCGAAGCCGACACGAAGCGCCAGGTTTACTCGGCGGGTCAACCGAATTTTGTAGTCAGTCCGGTGAACGCACGCAAACAGCTTTCCGCTTTTTTGCAGGGAGCTAAGAAGCAGATTCTCATTTATGACCCGGAGATCAGCGACCAGACCATGATCCGCATCCTGGAGGATAGGGCTAAAGCCGGGGTGGATATCAAGATCATCGGCCGGTTGACGCGAAAGAGTGCGAAATTGCAAGTCCATAAACTGTCCATCATGCGCTTGCACACGCGGACTATCATACGTGATGGTATGCAGGCCTTTATCGGAAGCCAAAGTTTGCGGGAGTTGGAACTCAGCGGCCGGAGGGAAGTAGGCATTATTTTCCGCGATCGCCAGATCGTAAGCCAATTGATCAAGACCTTCACGGAAGATTGGGAAGCGATCGGACGTCCCGCGGCTCAAGCTGCCGAACAAGAAGCGGCGCCAGAACCTGTCATCAAGGTCGCAAAGAAAGTAGCCAAGGCTGTAGCCAAGGAATTGCCTCCGGTTGCGCCGGTCCTGGAGGTGGTCGTCAAGGAGCTGGTAGGGGACAAAGTGGAAATTGACCTCGATCCCCAGGAAGTGGAGGAAGCCGTCAAAGAAGCGGTGAAAGAGGCGGTAAAGGATGCGGTTCGAGATGTCGTGGAAGTAGCGGTGGAGCAAAACGGCTTCGCGGTCCACAAGTAGAGCCAGGCACGGTTAGTGCTTATGCGGGTGGCGGATTTCCGGCCAGAACTCCCGGACCACGTTGTTGCCGGCGTCGACTGCCAGCATCACGCCGCCCGATGCGGCTCCGCTCGAGAACGTGTGCAACCGGGCCGGTTGCCAAAGTCGAGAAATGAATCCGCTGCCCAGGGCTCCTGAAATTCGTCCGGCTGCGACGGTCTTCTTTCCAGTGGTGGTCTTGTGGGTGATAACCGTGCTCGTTAGCGCGTATCCTAGCCTCGGTCCAAAACCTTTCTTGCCGGAGGGACGGTAACCGAGTTCCTCATGCCGGATCGCGGCCACGGGATATTGGATGGAGTTCTTGATGACGTGCTGTCCGAAGGCTGAGCCAACACGTTTTCCAAAGCCTTTGAAACCCGAGCCCCACTCGTGAGGGCTGTTACGCAGTTGTTGGATTCCGGCGCTGGTGCCGGTGCGCACAGCGGCTCGCTTGCCGAAGGTATCGTTTACGTACCGCGCGATGAGTCGACACCGCATGCATTGAGTGGAGATGCAATCGCCGTGCCGGATTCACCATTAGTCACGGAGTACGTTAACCTTGCGGTAACAACCGATGCGGGACCAATAGGCAGCGGAGACCTACCCCACGGAGAATTAGAATATGGCAATAAGTCCATTGGCCGGGCAGCCGGCGCGGCAGTCCGATTTGGTTAATGTGCCGCGTCTGGTGACGGCTTACTTTTCTGATCGCCCCGATCCGCAAATCCCCAGCCAGCGGGTTTCGTTCGGAACGTCCGGTCATCGTGGTTCATCGTTCGATCGATCCTTCAACGAGTGGCATATTTTGGCGATCAGCCAGGCGATCTGCCTTTATCGCCGCCAGAAGGGCATCGCAGGCCCGCTGTTTCTCGGGATCGACACCCATGCACTTTCGGAGCCGGCCTTCGCGAGCGCCTTGGAAGTGCTGGCCGCGAATGATATTGCTGTGATGATCGCGCGGGGAAGGGAATACACGCCAACTCCGGTGGTGTCGCACGCCATCCTGAACTACAACAAAAGCAAGCCCGCGGGACTGGCAGATGGCATCGTCGTGACTCCATCGCACAATCCTCCCGAGGACGGCGGCTTCAAATACAATCCGCCCCACGGCGGGCCGGCGGACAGTCACACGACCGCGTTCATTCAGGCCAGGGCGAACGAGTTTTTGGAACGCGGCCTGGAAAGCGTCCGGCGCATTCCTCTCGATCGGGCTTTGCGGGCAGCGACTACGCGCGAGCATGATTTCGTAAACGAATATGTGGGCGACCTAGCCGCCGTAATCGATGTCGACGCGATCCGCGATTCCAAGATCCAACTTGGCGTCGACCCGTTGGGCGGAGCAGGAATCAATTATTGGAGTCCGATCCGCGAGCGCTATGGGCTGAATCTGGCGCTAGTAAACGACGCTATCGATCCGACATTCCGCTTTATGTCGCTGGATTGGGACGGCAGGATTCGCATGGATCCATCATCGCCGTACGCGATGCGCCATCTGATAGAACTGAAGAACAAGTTCAAGATTACTTTCGCCTGCGATACCGATCATGACCGGCATGGCATCGTTACGCCGAGTTCCGGGCTGCTTCCTCCAAATCACTATCTGGCGGTGTGCATCCGCTACCTTTGCAGCAATCGACCGGGTTGGCGCAAAGAGCTTGCGGTGGGGAAGACGGTGGTCAGCAGCAGCATGATCGATCGGATCACCGCCAAGCTGGGCCGAAAACTATTTGAAGTACCGGTGGGTTTCAAATGGTTTGTCGACGGCCTGCTGGATGGGACATTGGGCTTCGCCGGCGAGGAAAGTGCCGGAGCGTCGTTCCTGTCGCGCGACGGATCCGCGTGGAGCACAGATAAAGACGGCATCATTGCGGCACTGCTTTCCGCTGAAATCACCGCGCGCACGGGGCGGGATCCAGGAGAGATCTATGAAGAATTGTCACGCGAGCATGGCCCATCATTTTACGAACGCATTGACGCGCCGGCGAACGCGGAGCAGCGCGCCGCTTTGGCGAAACTATCGCCGAACGACATCACGACAACGGAACTGGCCGGAGAAAGGATTCAGCAGGTGCTAACGGCCGCCCCGGGCGACGGCAATCCGATCGGAGGTATCAAGGTGATTGCCGCTAACGGGTGGTTTGCCGCAAGGCCCTCCGGTACCGAAGACGTCTACAAGATTTATGCCGAGAGTTTTCGAAGCGCGGAACACTTGCAGCGAATTCAGGAAGAAGCACAGGAGATTGTCGCAACGGTATTGGGGGCGGTTGGGTTGAAGGTCTAACATAATTTGTGAAAAAGGCTCTCGCAGGTCGGAGAGACTTGCGCTACACAGGTCGGAGACCTGTGCCACATGCTAAGTCTGCGCGGTCGTAATCCAGCAAATTGCCGATTCGGTCGAGGCTGATGTCGGCGGGTGGATACTTGGCGAGGGTCTGCGGATCGTAGGCATAGTGGCCCTGGCGAACGAACACGGTGCTAACTCGGGATCTCCAGATTTCTTTGATGGCGTGCAGGATACGCAGCTTATCGTCGACCACCACGTAATGCTCGGCCGGATAACGCCGCTCGACATCGGCAAGCTCTTGCTCCTTGTGCACGTATATGAGGACGTTGCCTTGGAACACTTCATAAAGTCCCGAACGATACACCTTGTGCGGCTGGAAGACGACGTCGCCATCCGACAGAATGACCGCCGGCCCCCAGGGAGAGACGTGCTCGACGGCGTCGATTGAATTGGGAAAGAGACGATTCGCGAAGGGATACTCCATGAGAAAGTAGGAGACGGCCAACAGATTCGGATCATGCGGGTAGTCGATGCGGTAGCGTTGGAGCGCTCCCAGATAATCCGCGTAACCCAGCTCAGACCGTATCGTTTCGAAGAGTTCCCAGTAGCGTTGCGCCCGCTCGGGGCCGACCTTGGAATCGAGATGGCGCTTCAGATCGGCGGTTACGCGATCATTATCGAGCAGCGTGTTGTCGACGTCAAAGAGAAAGACAGTGTCAGTGGAGGGCATATTCTCTATTGTGAGTGTGCTCGACTGCCGCGGTCGGCCACGATCATGACTTGCATGTCGCGCGCCAGGCGCACTACCTCCTGGACGACGGCCCTCCCGAACAGTTTTGGTTTCTGATGTTGCGTGGGTCTGGCGACCAACAAGTGCGTAATACCGTTCAAGCGTGCGAACTCCACCAGAGTATTGGCGACGTCCTGGCCTTGCAACACGCGCGCTTCGATATGCAAGTTGCGAGCGAAGTTCAGGTGGCGCTCCAGGGCTTCACGCTCCGGCAGATCGAGGTCTCCCAGATCATTATCGCGGCTGACAGCCACCGCGAAGCAGTCGGCATGCAGATAGTCGGCGACGCGCTTCCCGCGTCGTATAAGCATGGCAGAGGATGGATCCGGTGTGACCAGGATCAGAATGCGGTCGACGCTTCGCGGAGCTTCGCCCGATTCATCGCCGTTCGGGGTGATCTCCTGAAATCCGGGCGAATCATAATCCACCTGGCGGATCTCGACTTCGTGCGCGGTTTGCCGGAGCGCCAGCTCGCGCAAAGCCACCAGCGTCGATTCCTGGAAAAAGTGCTCCAGCGCTTTTTTCGCTTTATCCGGAGGATAGACAACTCCGCGCGCCAGCCGGTTGAGCAGGGCCCGAGGGGTCAGATCGACCATCACCACCTGATCGGCGCGCTGCATGACCCAGTCCGGAATCGTCTCACGGACGCGGACCCCCGTAATCTGCCAGACCTGATCGTTGAGGCTCTCGAGGTGCTGGATGTTCATGGTGGTGAGGACATCGATGCCGGCGTCAATCAGCACCTCGACGTCTTGCCAGCGCTTGACTCTTTCGGACCCCGGTACGTTGGTGTGCGGAAATTCGTCGACCACGCACACCTGCGGCCGGCGGCGGAGGATGGCGTCGGTGTCCATTTCCTCGAAGACGGTGCCGCGGTAGTCGAACTTGCGGCGCGGTATGATCTCCAAACCTTCTGTTCTGGCGATGGTATCTTGGCGGCCGTGCGGTTCAAAGTAGCCGATGACCACATCCCGGCCGCGACGCTTCAATTCCTGGGCCTCTTCCAGCATCTGGTAGGTCTTGCCGACACCGGCGGCATAACCCAGATAGATTTTCAGCTTGCCGGGCGGCGGGCGATCTGCCATATGCTAGTGGGGAAAAATGCGGACGTCGATGTCATTGGCGCCGCGGATCAGGTGATCCAGTGGCGTTCCGGTGAGCCGTTCCCACCATCCCTCGTGCGTGCTGTGGCCGACGAAGATCTGCGTGATTCCGCGCTCCCTCGCGAATTTCAGAATGGTTTGGATCGCGTCCTCGCCGTCCAAAATCTCAATGTGTGCGTTGGCGGCCCGGGCGATCGCCAGGTTTCGATCGAGCGCGGCCTGATCGTCTGAGGATAGCTCGGGCTGGCCCACATAGGCGACAGTGAGATCGCCGTGGAATCGCTCCGCGTTGCGCCTCCCACTCTCGATCATGGGTCCAGCATTGGCGCGGGGAGTAAGGCATACCAGGATGCGTTCCTGGGTGCCGAAGGTGGATGCGATTCCGTTGCGCTGAAGATATGCTTCGAGCTGACGATCCACCACGTCGGCTGCGAGCAAGAGCGCAATCTCGCGAAGCTCGGATAGTTTCTGCGCCCGGCTGGCCTGGCCTGGATCTGCCTGGTCATCGCTCGCGCGGCTGATACACATATCCGGGGGCGCATCCACGACGACGATTTCGTCGGCTGAGTTCAAGAAGCTGCGTGGAATGGTTTGCGTCACCTTTTTTCCCGTGATTTTCTCGATCCGCGCGCGGAGCTCATCGATATATTGAATGTTCACCGAGGTGATGACCGAGATACCAGCCTTAAGAAGCTGCTCGACGTCTTGCCATCGGTTGGGATTCGCCGCACCAGGCGGGTTATCGTAGGCTAACCCATCTACCAGGCAAACCTCCGGGCGCCGCTGCAAAATCGCGGGTACATCCATCACAGGAATTCCATCGACGGTCTTGAGGGGAATCACGGGCAGCTTGGCTAGCAGCGCTTCGACTTCGTGCGAAGTCTTGGGTTGTAACGCGCCGACTACGACATCCTGCCCGCGCTCGTGCCGCCGCCGGCCCTCGTCCAGCATCCGAAACGATTTGCCGACGCCCGAGGCATACCCGAGGAACACTTTGAGCCGGCCGGTCTGTTCGTAGGCCTCTTCGGCCTGTAGCTGCTGGAGCAGCTCTTCGGGCGTACGTCGTCGCATTATGGCCGGCATTGTGCTTCCGTTCTTATTATCGACGGAAGAGATGCCCGCGCGTAAGACCGCGATCGGAGCTACCTCAGAAGTCGAGCCGGAGCGCAAGTTGGCCGGTGCGATTGCCCGAATTTTCGGCCGAATGCACGCTGTTGATCTTTCCAAAGGTGGCCGGCGCTGAGACATCCACCGCAGGGGGCGCAAAATTCGGATGATTCGGCAGGTTGGTGAAGGTTGCTTCAAAACGCACTCGCGCCTTCTCACCCATCGGGAACGTCTTGGACAGGCCACCAGCCACAGCTAGGGTCCCTGGGCCCACCAGCGTTCCAACACCGCAGTTTCCAATGCGCCCCGGTGCGGGAACCGGGTTGAATGCATTGATATTGAAATACTGATCGACGGTCTGATTGGTGGGGACGGGGTTGCCGATGCAATCCGGTCTGAGCAAAGCACCCGTGTAGACGAGGTTGAGGTTGGCGGTGTCGAAGGCGGGACTTGTGATCGGCGTCAGGTGGGGTCCGGTTTGCCAGAGCGATACAGTGCTCAACTCCCAGCCACCGAGCACTGCATTGCCAAGCGAGTTCATTGTGTTGAGGAACGCCCGGTTTTTACCGAACGGCAACTGATAGATGGCCGAAACCAGAACCCGATGCTGACGTGTGCCGACGATGTTTCCACGATTTGCGGCCAAGTCAAAACGGTCCGCCACCGGCGTGCCATAGATCACTTCCGGTGAAAAAACCGACGGAGCGTCGCCCCCTACGTTGCCCAGGTTTTTCGCCCAAGTGTGGTCGACTTGGAAGAGCAACCCGTGGCTGAACGTCTTGTTGAACTCAGTTTGCAAAGCTTGATAGTTTGAGAACCCCTGATTCTCGCTAGAAAGAATCCGACCCCAGTTAGGATATGGTCTAAGACTGGCGTCGACGGGCGTAGCACTTGGGGCCTGCTGATTCAAATCCACGGTCTGTCCCATGCGATACGAGTTCATTCCGACATAACTCACGCGAAGGCTCGTATCGGATATCAATTGCCGCTCCACCGTCACGTTCCACTGGGCTGATTGCGGGTCACGGTAATGCAGGTTCACATTTTGATAAAAGTCACCGGTTCCGGCGATTAGTAGTGGGTTGGTCGCTGTGCCAACTGCGGGAAACTGGAATGCCGGTTGTCCGCTGGGGAGTTGATTGGAGGTTGTCCGCACGATTCCGACATTAATATTGGTCGTGTTAAAAGAGAGCTGCCCTAGACTGGTCATAGTGAAAATACCAAAGCCGGCCCTGAAGACAGTCTTGTTATTATCAAACGGCCGGTACGCGACGCTAATGCGGGGCTGGAAGTTCCCTTTATAGAATTCGCGAAGCCCGTTACCGAGGCCTAGCTGACTCGCTGTCTCGATCGGGGCACACGGAAGAGCGGGGTTCACGCCTGGGCAGGCATTGATCGACGTCAGAAATCCCTGGCGCGCCACACCCTGATTCGGCAGAATGAAGCCTCCATTGCGGGGATCGAATGCACCTAGATTGTTGTTTTCGCTGACAAACGGTGGAAGCGCCTGCCAGCGGAGGCCAATGTTTACGGTGAGATTTTTGGCTACATGCCATTCATCTTGGGCGTAGATGCCAGTCTGGTATGCGTGCAAACGAGTGTCTCGTCCGGACTGCGCGATGTAGCTCTTGGAAGGCAATCCCAACAAGAAATCGGCGAAGGCATTCCCGCTGAAGGTTCCAGCATTGAAGGTGAAGGCGCCGAAATCGTCCGATCCGCCGAAACTTTCCAGATCCGTGTAGCGGACCCTGCGGAAATCCACACCGATCTTCACCGTGTGGTTGCCCTTGATCCAGGACAGGTTGTCGGAGAGTTGGATGGTTTGGGACCGTGTAATCCCGGTCTTATCCCGCCCCATCGGTGTGAAACCGGTGCTGTCGCTGAAGTCGAATGTTGGGAATGCGTTCACGCCGGGCACGTCAGTCAAGTTAAGGCCAGCTAGGCCCAGAGTTTTTACGGCATCGGCTCCGCTGATCGGGAAGATGACCTGGAGCGCGTAATAGGTCAATCCGAATCGCACCTCGTTCAAAAGATTCGGTCGGATGGTGTAGTTGTGCGAAACAATCAGATTTCGGTTCGTTTCGAAGTGTTGTTCGGTTGGAAGGAGCTCGTTCACCGCGGTGGTATCCACATTCTTCCAGCTCCAGCGGCCATAAAGCTGTTGCTTTTCGCTGAGGTTATGATCGACGCGAACGTCGTAACCATTCAGGTTAGCGGGGGTCGGCGACTGTAGACGGTAATTCCCATTGGTGTCAATTCCGTTACCAAAATTGGGGGAAGGCAGATAGTTAGTCAGCAGCGACTGCGAGACCGAACTAAGCCGGCTGACTGGAATGCGATTCCCGGGATAAGGCTCGCCTGTGGTGGGATCGACGGCTGCTCCTCCGGGCAGGTTCGCGAGATCCCCGGCCCGCATCGCCGCGGTCGGAACCGAGAGTACCTGCGGAGTACCGAAGCGCCTGCGGTTGCCCTTCGTAATCGACGAAGAAGAAGGTCTTGTCCCTGCCTTTGTATAAGTGTGGGATGTCGACCGGGCCGCTTAAGCTGCCGCCGAAGGTGTTGTATGCTTTGTGGGCCTTGGTATCGAAACCATACGGAGTGGCATCCAGGACGCTGTTTTGCAGATACTCAAAGGCGCTGCCGTGGAAGTTGTTCGTTCCGCTCTTGGTAATGATGGTCACGTCGGCCAGCTGCGAAAATTCGGCGTTGTTGTTGAACTGGGTTACTTTGAGCTCGCTGATCAGCTCGGAGGAGGGATTCATGTTCCCGAGCGCGCCATTCTGCCGAACGTTGACAGTGGATGTCCCGTCGACAGAAAACTGAATCTGCGAGGGCGTGCCGCCTCCGATGGACAAATTCCCGCTACTGTCTTGCTGTACGCCCGGTACCGCGACTAAGGCGGCCAGGGGGCTGTCGCTGCCGCCTCGATAGTTCATCGGCAATTGCACGACCTGGTTGAACTTCTTGGTGTCTCCGATGGTGCCATTCTCGGTGTTGACAACGGCCGCAGTATCGGCCACGTCGACGGTGGTGGAAACGGCGGCGACCTCAAGCTTCATATCTACTCGCATCTGCTGCCGGGCATCCAGAGTAAGCCTTCCCGTCCTGGAGTCGCTGAATCCGCTCTTCGAGGCGGTGATTTCATAAGAGCCCGGCCTTAGGTTCAGAGCCTGGAAGGCACCCGAGGCGTCAGAAAGCGCGATTCGGCTGCTGTTGTCATCGAGATTCTTGACGGTAAGCGTGACTTCAGGCACTGAACTCCCCGAAGCGTCCTGTACCGTTCCTACAATGCTGCCGAACGTCGACTGAGCGTCCAGATGATGTTCGAGAGCGCACAGCGCTCCGGCGAGAATCAACAGGTTTTCGGCGCAAATCTTCTTTTTCCAATTCATGCGACTAGCCTCCCAAAGTGACTGGACACACGTATCTTGCTTACGTCCGACCGTTATAAGTGACTTACTATTGGTTCGCTAACGAGGCGAGCTGTGCAGGACGGCTGCAGGCGTGCTTACATGTCACACTTTGACGATTGTAAGAGTAATCGACTAAGAAAGGCATAAGAATGTCATAAGGGTTTTATGTGGTAAGCGGCGCCGAATTCGCATCTCGCATCGATGGTCACGGCCAGCCGGTAACCGCCTTCCGCTTCAGAGATATAGCGGTGGGCCGGGACAAGCGTCAACGTCAAAGCTCCAGCTTACCCACAAACTCCATTTCACTCAGCTCGAAATCTTGGGCGAGAACAATCCGGCCGATCTGTGCTTCGAATCGGATTCGACCATCTTTCTTGGAGATCTCCGCGGACAAAGGAAACAGATAGACTACGACCACGCCGTTTTCCCTAAGGAACACCTCAACCGAGATCGGCCTGACATCCTTTTTCCCCTCGCGCTTCAAGGCGGCCAGGCTCTTCAGAGGTTCGCCCAATTTGGTGGGATCGCCCTTGAAGTCACCGCCGGGAACGCCGTAGACGGCAATGCTATAGCCCTCGCCCTGCAACGTAGGAGGTTCAACCTCATGCGATTTCAACTCTGCGAGCCGAATCGGGAGAGCGCTCTCCCAACGCAGTTTCAACGTGATGGACTGGGGAAGAGAACGGGGGCTACGGTCGTCGCCTCCGGGGCCCGAGAATACATTCGGTGAAACCTTTGGCCCGCTGCCCTTCGGATCCACACCTACATTGCCGACAGTGCGGGGCTGCCCCATTTGTCCGGCTTCCCTGAGTTGGTCCTCGGTCAGACGGCGCGTGATAACGGCGGTAGTCTGCCTCGCCCAGGGTGAGTTGGCGAGGACTTGCTTGGCCTCCTCCTCGGTCCACTGGTCGGCCGGCTTGCTCTTCCAACCGGGATCCACGGCGATGAGGTGAGCCGCGGCTCCCACCAGACAGAGTGATTGCACCATTAAATTACGCATGTGCTAGAACTTCACCATCACTCCAAATGATAGCTTCGCTTCGCTACGGCGAAGGTCTGGGAACCAGACACTGCCGGGTCCGCCGCCGCACGCCACTTGCGCCGCCGCCAAGTTCGCGGTTCCCGCCGTTGCGCCCGACGAGCAGGTGTAGTATTGAGGAAACCCGTTATTTCCACCCGGAGGAGTGACCCCACCGCGACCGGCGAAATAAGGAACATCGGCATGACGATATCCAGCCTCCGCCCACCAGGTAATGTACTGTCTGGGCATGTATTGAAGGGTAACCGTGCTATCCCACATGTGGGCCTTCTGGCCGGGATTTTCCGTGAAGTAGGGCGTACCGGATGCAGCCCAGGCCCCATCGATCGGCGGCAGCAGGGTCAGATAGCGGCCGTAGTTGCTCATATCTCCGCCGCCCAGCGTGAGGCCAAACAGGTCCTTGTGGAACCACATCCGGTCATATAGCATCCACCCTATAAACGATGACTTGTTCCGGCCACCGGTGCAGGTAATTCCGCCGCCATATTGGCATCCCGCGTCCGCGGTCAGGGAGAAAGCCATCTTCGAGAGGCCGGTGTTCTCGGGGTTGTTGTAGTACCGGACCTCGATGCTATCATCCGTGTGAATGCGCTGCGTCCTGGGAAGACCCAGATTATCCTGGCCGTAGCCGTACTGGTTCCCGACGAACTTAAACCATTCTTTCGGCAGCCAGAGAATCTGGCAATAATTAACTTGACACACCCGTAGAGCGGCTGGTAGCGTAAACCGCATGATCGGTGCGGAATTCGCTAGCTGCTTCTTCAAGATAGGTCGTGCCGAGGAACATCTCAATGGACTCAAGGCCGAACTTGAGTCTTGGGTTGACGGAAACCCGTACGTTTTCACCCGAAAATGCAATCTGGATGGTAGCCGCTACAGCATTAGCGTTGAAATCACTAAACCGCCTCCGCTTGAACGCTGGGGCCTGATCGCAGGGGATTGTATTCATAACCTCAGATCCGCTCTCGATCACGTTGTGTATGGCGTTGCTGTCCGAGACAGTGGCTCCAATCCCCCGCCAAACGGCGGGGCTTTGCAATTCCCGATCACGGATACGCAGGCCCGATTTATCACCGAAAGAGATCGGAGGCTCTCGAAGCTGAGCAGTACCTCGCAAGCACGAATTGAGAGAACGCAACCGTACAACAGAAGACACCATGAATTGCCGGCTCTCCTTTCGCTCATCCGGGAATTCGACAATTCTGACAAGCACAGGCTGCTCTCTTTGACCATGCAGCACGTTACTGGCGGGAAGTTCCGCTTCATCACTCCCATAACCTGCCACCCCACCTTTTACTACCTCAAGACTCCGATAGTAAGTGGCGCAGAATTTTTCCACTTCACTCTCACCCCCCCGCAACGAGATGTGCAATATGACTGCCAAGCGTCCTTTGCAATATCCGTGAGCCACGCCCAAGGGCCATCCGGCGCTCACACTAGTGAGATTTGGTACTTCCTCGACGTCCTCATCAAGGAAGTCCGGCAGGTCGTTGACTTGCAGATCCGAATCTGACATTTGCGCCTTTCCGCCGCATCGGTTAGGATGAGGCTAGGCGCAGATGTCACGAGAGATGAATTCGGAACCCGCCAGTAGCCAGCCGTCGGAACTCCAGCGATTCACCAGTGCGTTGCGAAAGATCCTTTCGGTTAAGAAGTCCGATCTGGACCTTCATAAACCGATCCGTCCGCGCAAGGGCGCGAAGCGGAAGAAGTCACGGAGCTAGGACCACGACGTTTGCCGCGTCGTTCCCTGGGTCCTAGCCCGAAAGACTGTCCAATTCCTTCGTGATCAATTCCGAGAACGTCAAGCGCTTTCCTGCGATCTGAGACAGCACACTGATGAAGCGATCGGCATCGGTGAATTCACGGTTGTTAAATCGAAACGCCTGCTCATCCACGTAGGATTGAAGGTGCACTGGATCGACGCTGACGTAGGTTCCCTTCAGCGTGCGCTTGAGCAAGCTCCAAAAATTCTCCAATCCGTTTGTGTGCACTTGACCTTGGACGTAAGAGTCAAGATGATTCACAAATTCGCGTGTGATGCCCTCTGGTAGATTGTCGTAGGAAGTCAATTCGTCCGTGTATAGCTTAGATCCAGCCTCAACATTGTTCACGATGTGAGACTGGATATGATGCCTGCGGCGGCTAGGAGCAACCGCCGCGCGAACACGTCCGTCGCGTTCTAGAAGTCCAAGCACAACGGTTTTGTTATCACCCTTTTGGCTGCGCATTTGCATCTTGCGTTTGCGGCTCTTATGCATGTTGCTAATCTTGCCGCCAACGAATGTTTCGTCAGCTTCGATTTCGCCAGACAGTTTTTCTAGTGATCCACTCTTCATCGCAAGTCTTACCCGATGAAGCATGAACCATGCGGTCTTTTGGCTGACGCCCAGACCGCGGGCGATCTCATAAGAACTAATTCCGTTCTTGCAACCGCAAATCATCCAGATCGCGGGTAGCCACTTGTCGAGCCCGATGGGCGAGTCTTCCATGATCGTTCCCGACTTCGCCGAAAACTGACGCTTGCAACCTTTGCATTTCCAGATTCGGCGCGTGCTGATGTAGGAGTTTTCTTGCGACTCGCAACGCGGGCAAGTGGGTTTTCCATCGGGCCAACGGAACTTAGTCAGAAACTCAAGAGCACGGTCCTGATCGCCAAAATACAAAACTGCCATCTGAAGCATTTCCGGCAAAGCACTTTGAACCGTTTCCATACTTTAGAGTATAGTGGCACTTTGCGGGTGTGTCAAGTTAATTATTGCCGAGAATCTGTCCGCCCAGGCCCGGATGGCCGTTGAACTTAGCGTAGGATTGCCATCCGTTGATAAACCAGGGTTCGATTTTCAGCTTCTTGGTGGGGAACCACTGAACGCGCACGCCGTTGAAAAACCAAGGAGTATTCGATGACACATAGGACGGCTGGTAAGCCCAGTTATCAAAATTGTAGTAACTGAAGAGACCGATGTACGACACGAAGATTCCAGCATCGACATTGAGTCCGTGTTGAACGTTGAAGTGATATCCGCCGTAAGCTTCCGACACATACTTGTAAGCATTCTGGAGATCCCATTGGCCGACTCCGCCAGTATTTCCGGGCGCAGAGCCAGTAGCCGAGCTGGCGTCATTGCGCGGTGTCGTGGTGGCGAACAAGCCCTCCATGAACAGAATTCGGCCACGAACATTCTCCCAGTGGAAATCGCCGCCGACGCTGGCCTGTTCTATCTGGACTTCGCCGGAGCGGAACGATTCGGTCGAGCCGACGATGGTGTGATCGATCGGCTGGTTGAAATCTTGCATGTAGTGCGTATCGAATCGAACTTCTGGAGTGAAGAATTTCGTATCGAGCACGGTATCTTTGGTGCGTGCGGTTCCATTGAGCCAACTGAAATCGCCGTACGCGAACGCGGTCTCGTTGTCGACGGCTGGAGCGGCATCGGGGGCTTGCAGGGCGTCCGGCATTCTGTGTTCGGCAGGCGCGACAGGCGTCGGCGGCGTTGCTACCGGGCCAGCCTTGCCGCGCGATTGTTGCGGCGTGGGAGTCTGCGGAGCTTCAGGCGATAATGCTGACGGAAACTCGCCAGCGCCCGATTTCAGCGAGGCGACCAATGGCTCATTCCCGGTCGGAGCCTTGCCAAGCATCTGCGTGCCAGCGGCGTCCTTGGACATCAAGACGGCATCCATCGCGGCCAGGCGACGCTCCAGCCGCTCAATGCGTTCGAGCATTTCCTCTTCCCGCTCGGTGAGCGGTGCGTTGCTCGATTTCTCCGCTGTTCGGGGCACGTCGAATGCGAGTTGCAATGGAAGCTCCACCCTGGCGGTCTGGAGGCCATCTACTTCCGCACGAGCGGAGGGCTTCCGGAATCCATCTTTGATGGCCTCAAATTCATACGTGCCGGGCTCCAGATTGGTGAACGTAAAGATGCCCTCAATGTTGGTGAGTGTAGCGCGATCGGTGCCTTTTTTCAGATTGTGGGCGATGACTTCCACTTCCGGCACCGGCTTTCCACTGGACGAATCGCGGGTGATGCCACCGGCAACGCCAACTGTAGCCTGAGCGAACGCCGGAAGGGACCATGCTCCCCACAACAATACTGTGCAGGCCGGCACAACGTGGATCGCCAGTGGGTTGCGGCGCCCTTTTCCGGCGGCGGCAACTGTCCGTGGGAGGGGATTGACACTCACTTCCCGCAGGCCTCTGAAGCTGTTCATATTTTTGTTTCCTCTCGTGATCCTGAAATTAGAAACTGGGTACTTACGCGGAATGGATGCTCAAACCACTACATTGAGCTTCAACCGTGTTCCGTGAGCGGCGGCGCCGGACGAGGAGGGTCTTCGGCCCATACCAGGGCATCTGAAAGGAATAGAAGGGAATAGACGACGTCGCGAGCACCGGACTTGGGTAAACGCACGCTCCAAGTCTAAGATGCAAGGCGTAAAGAAGTAATAAAGGACGCATTAGGACTTTATAAACTTCACGTCGACCGGCTTTGTGCGATACTAGACGAAACACCTTGTAGTGCCTCAGTTTTAGCCTGCCACGCCCGCCGGCATTTGCAATTCAAACTGCTGGAACCAATGGAGAAACTACATGAACAAACGGAACATCGTTCTTTCGTTCGCTGCCGGGTTGTTGGGTGGCGCAATATCCCATTACCTGTCCCCACAGCTCGTTCACGCGCAAGCGCCAGCGCCGATGGAATTCCGGGCCGAGCGCTTTGTTTTGGTGAATGACAAGGGGGCTATTCTCGGCACGCTTTCTAACGAGGGAGGAAAACCATCCCTCAAACTTTTCGACGAACATGGCCGGGAGATCTGGAGTGCCGGCAGCCAGACCAGTGTGCCAGCTGCACTTGTCCGCCGAACCGGTGTGCCGGCTGCGCTTCTGGGCCGATGATTTCATAGCGACCGCTAGAGTTTATAAACTCCTCACGCCATCCTTTATGCCTTTCTGCGAAGCCTTGTAGAACCCGCGCTTCTGACCCACTACACTTGAATACATAGCGCCGTGAAAAAGAGCCTGCCGTTGATACTTCGCCACGCGATGTATAACCTGCGTGGCGGCTTTCTGGTGCGCCCGCTCACAATCGCGCTGGCGCTGGGTTGCACGGGGGCATTCCTGTCGTGGTTGGAAGAGCAGTTTCCGGCTGCCAGCGCCTGGGTGCCCACGGCCCTTTTTCCTTCGCACGCCGACCCGCAAGTTGCCCAGGTCATTCTGGCGGGCATTGCCGCCTCCATCATGACGGTGGTGTCGATCGTGTTCGCCATCCTGCTGATGACACTCACGCTGGCATCGATGCAGTTCTCCCCGCGCATCATCGTTAGCTTTTCCAGGGACCGCGTGACGCAATGGACGCTCGGCATCTTCCTCGGCACGTTCTCATACTGTATGGCGGCGCTTCCCGCGGCGCGCTCATTCCCTCGCCCCTTCGCACCGGTGGCCACAGTCCTGGGCGCGATGCTGCTGGCGCTGGCCTGCGTCGGCTTGCTGCTATTTTTCATTCACCATATCTCCCAGGCCATCAGCGTCAATCACATTGTCGACAGAATCGCGGAAGAAACGGAAGCCATGATCGATGAGATGATGCCCTGGCCGCACCGGGTGAACCAGCTGAAGGATGCTGAACCGCTGAGACCCAACCCGAGCGAGGTAGCCGTTTCGAGCGATACTTCCGGCTACATCCGCTTCATCGATACGCGGCGTCTGACCGCTCTCGCAAAGCACTACCACGTCAGCGTCCGCGTTCTGCGGCGGGTCGGCCACTTTGTTCCGGCGGGAATTCCGCTAATGATGGTCTCAAAGGGCAACCGCCTGCCCCCCGAAGGAATCCTCGATCTGCTCGCGGCGTTCGACTTCGGCCCGACCAGAACCTTGCAGCAGGATGTGGAGTTTGGCGTCCTGCAGATTGTCGATATTGCGTTGAAGGCAATCTCGCCCGCCGTCAACGACCCTACCACGGCCATCAACTGCGTCGATCAGTTGAGTCGTATTCTCATCCGCTTCGGGTCCCGAGAGCCGCCGGAGGAGCTGCTCTACGATCCGCCGGGCATCGTTCGCGCAAGCATTGGATGGATACACTTCGAGCGTCTGCTGGATGCAGCCTTCGAGCAGATCCGCATGTATTCGAAGACGGACGTGGCCGTTAGCTTGCGACTACTCCGCGCTTTAGGCGACATCGCCGCCTCGACGCCCGATCCGGAGTTTCGCCGAATACTGGTCGAGCACGGCATGCGGGTCGTGGCAGGCTGCGCCGAAAAGCTCGGCGAGGAGGAGCTGAGAGAATTGCGGGCTCGTCAGGCCGGGCTGGAGAGCTTCAGCGCGGCGCGTCACACCGGTTCAGGCCAGCCCCTATGACGACGATCGGCTTGGGCCAGATGTTGGCGTTCCTAGCGTTGCTAGTGTTAATTACCAAGCCGCTGGGCGCCTACATGGCAGATGTCTTCGAAGGAAAGCGGACCTTCGCTGCCAGGCTACTCCTACCGTTGGAACGCCTGATCTATAGGCTCACGCGAGTTCATCCGGAGAACGATCAGCTTTGGACAACCTATGCCGGTTCGTGCCTTGTATTCAGCCTGGTGAATTTTCTCCTGTTTTATGCGATCCTGCGCATGCAAAGGTACCTGCCGTTGAATCCGCAAGGGTTCGGGAGTCCGCTCGCGATGCCCGGCGCGACGCCAGTGACGCCCGATCTGGCGTTCAACACGGCGGTCAGCTTCATGACGAACACGAGCTGGCAAGCTTACTCGGGCGAATCGACGTTGAGCTACTTTGCGCAGATGGCAGGAGTGTGCGTGCCGAGCTTCACTTCGGCCGCGGCAGGCATGGCGGTCGCCATCGCGATGATTCGCGGTTTTGTGCGCCAAAGCCAAGGAAGGCTTGGAAACTTCTGGGTAGATTTGACGCGATCCATCGTTTACGTACTGCTTCCGTTGTCGTTTTTCGCCGCTCTGTTGTTGTGCTCGCAGGGCGTAATCCAGAATCTGGGGCCTTATCGGACAGTGACGACGCCGGAAGGATCGAAGCAGACGATCAGTCTGGGGCCGGTGGCTTCTCAGGAACCGATCAAGCTGCTCAGCTCGGACGGAGGCGGGTTCTTCAACGCGAATTCGGCTCATCCATTCGAGAATCCGACTCCACTTACGAATTTATTCGAAATGTTGCTGATCCTCGCGGTTCCGGCGGCATTGACGCATACGTTCGGTCGAATGGTGAGGGCGCCGAGACAGGGGTGGGCGCTTTTTGCAGCGATGTTCATCCTGTTCGTGTGCGGTAGCGTGATTGCATCCTGGAGCGAGCAACGGGGAAATCCCGCGCTGCGCGCCGGAGCGGCCGCGAACATGGAGGGCAAAGAGGTGCGCTTCGGAGCAGCGGCATCGGCGGTTTTCTCGGTGGTCAGCACCGCATCCAGCGACGGAGCTGTGAATAGCTCGCACGATAGCTTTACGCCGCTCGCCGGACTCGTCCAAATGTTCAACCTCAAATCCGGTGAAGTGATTTTCGGAGGAACCGGATCGGGACTGGTATCCATGTTTCTGCTGGTATTAGTTACGGTCTTCATCGCCGGCCTGATGGTCGGGCGGACGCCAGAGTACTTGGGCAAAAAAATCGAAGGCAAAGAAATCAAGCTGGTCATGTTGTCACTCGTTGCCACCGCCGCGGCGATGTTACTGTTCTCGGCTGCCAGTTTGATGATTCACTTGTTGCCGGGGAGCGTCTTCAACCCGCCGGGGCCGCCTATAGCGAATCTAGGCAATCCCGGGTCGCATGGGTTGAGTGAAATCTTGTATGCCAACGCGAGCGCCGTCGCCACTAACGGAAGTGCTTTCGCGGGCCTGAATGCCAACACGCCTTGGTTCAATCTCACTCTAGGTCTGGAAATGCTCATTGGACGATTCCTGGTGATAATACCCGCATTGGCAATTGCCGGCAGCCTGGCGAGGAAGCGCAAAGTCGCATCAACGATCGGCACGATGCCGACGAACGGTCCGCTGTTTGTGGGATTGCTGATCGGAACGGTCTTCCTGGTTACGGCGTTGACGTTTCTTCCCGCGTTCTCGCTTGGTCCGATCGCGGAGCATTACCAAATGCGATCGCTGGGCAGCGTCCGTTAGGTTCTGATTACTTACGAGGAACGGTGCGATCGAGGTCGAGGTTGAGCAGGAGCACGTTCACGCGAGGCTCGCCGAGGAAGCCAAGATCGCGGCCTTCGGTGTGGGAATCAATCAAAGCCCGAATATGATCCAGGGACGCGCCGCGCGCTTTGGCGACTCGCTCAGCTTGCGCCTCGGCCGATGCAGGGCTTATATGCGGATCCAGGCCGCTGCCGGAGGTTGTCAGCAAATCCGCTGGGATGGCGCCCTGATAACCGGGATTATCTTTGTGAAACTTGTCGACTGAAGCTTGAACGCGATCGATCAACTTCCTATTCGTTGGTCCGAGATTCGAGCCGCCGGATGCAGTGGCATCGTAGCCGTCATTGCCGGCCGCGGAGGGGCGGGGCTGGAAGTACTCGGGCTTGGTGAAATTCTGGCCGATTAGCTCGGAGCCGACCACCTGGCCATTCACGGTGATCAAACTGCCGTTGGCTTTATCGCGAAAAAGTACCTGGGATAAGCCGGTGACAGCCAGAGGATAAATCAGACCGGTCAAGACGGTCATCACCAGCGTCATTCGCAATCCAGGAAGAAGTTGCTGCCACATGTCAATTCACCTCACGCGAGTTTCAGCAGAACCAGCAACTGGTCGATCACCCAGATGCCGGGGAAGGGCACGATGATCCCGCCGATTCCGTAGATCAATAGATTGCGCCGCAGCAGGCTGGCTGCGCCCTGCGGCCTGTATTTCACGCCGCGCAACGCGAGGGGCACCAAGGCAATAATGATGAGCGCGTTGAAAATCACTGCTGCGAGGACGGCGCTTTGCGGGGTGTGTAGCCGCATGATGTTCAAATTCCCGAGCGCCGGGTAAGTCGCCATGAACATGGCCGGGATGATGGCGAAGTATTTGGCGACGTCGTTGGCGATCGAAAATGTAGTCAAGGCGCCGCGCGTGATCAGCAATTGCTTGCCGATCGCGACTACTTCAATGAGCTTGGTCGGATTGCTGTCGAGATCCACCATGTTGCCGGCTTCCTTGGCGGCCATGGTTCCGGTGTTCATCGCCAACCCGACGTCGGCTTGGGCGAGAGCAGGAGCGTCGTTGGTCCCATCGCCCGTCATAGCGACCAGGCGGCCTTCAGCCTGTTCTTTTCTGATGTACTCCAGTTTGTCCTTCGGAGTTGCCTGGGCCAGGAAATCGTCGACGCCGGCCTCGCCCGCGATCGCAGCGGCAGTCAAGGGATTGTCGCCGGTGATCATCACCGAACGAATGCCCATCGCGCGGAGCTGGCCGATGCGTTCCTTCATGCCGCCCTTCACAATGTCCTTCAGGTGAATCACGCCGAGAATGCGCGCTCCATCCGCGACGGCTAGGGGAGTTCCGCCCGTACGCGAAATGCGGTCGGCCATCTCGGTCAGCTCCGGAGGAACCGTTCCGTTCTGCTCCTTGACGAAGTTCGAAATAGCTTCTGTCGCGCCTTTGCGAAGCCGCTGGCCATCCAGATCCACACCGCTCATACGGGTGTATGCGGAAAACGGGATGAAGTTCGCCTCGTGCGCCGCGACCTCGCGCCCGCGTAGTCCATACTTCTCCTTGGCCAATACGACGATGGAGCGTCCTTCGGGAGTCTCGTCGGCCAGGCTCGAAAGTTGCGCCGCATCGGCCAGTTCGCCTTCCGTGACGCCGCGTACTGCCAAGAACTCCACAGCCTGACGGTTGCCGAGGGTAATGGTTCCGGTCTTGTCGAGCAGGAGCGTGTTGACATCCCCAGACGCCTCAACAGCCTTGCCGCTCATCGCGAGCACGTTGTGCTGCATCACACGGTCCATGCCGGCGATTCCGATGGCCGAGAGCAATCCACCGATCGTAGTTGGGATCAGGCACACCAGCAACGAGACTAGAACTGCGACCGAAGGCACTTGGCCGCTTCCGGCTGATGAGACGCTATAGGCGGCGAAGGGCTGCAGAGTGATCACGGCCAGCAGGAAAATCAGGGTCAACCCGGCAATCAGGATGTTCAGCGCGATTTCGTTGGGCGTCTTCTGCCGCTCGGCGCCCTCCACCAACGCGATCATGCGATCGAGAAAAGTCTCGCCGGGATTGGAAGTGATCTTGATCTTCACCCAGTCCGAAAGAATGCGTGTGCCTCCGGTGACTGCGTTGCGATCGCCTCCGGATTCCCGAATGACCGGGGCGCTCTCGCCGGTAATCACAGATTCGTCCACCGTCGCGATACCTTCGATGACCTCGCCGTCGCCGGGGATCGTGGCGCCGCATTCGCACATCACCACATCGCCGGCTCGCAGCTTGGACGCTGGAACGTCTTCCAGATCGCCGCGCGCCGTGATCCGTTTGGCGATGGTGTCGGACTTGGTTTTGCGGAGCGTGTCGGCTTGCGCCTTGCCTCGGGCTTCGGCCATGGCTTCGGCGAAATTGGCGAAAAGCACCGTGAACCAGAGCCACAACGCGATTTGAATCCCGAATAGAAGGTTTGGCGCGCCGATAAAAATATCTCGAACCACGAAGATCGTTGTCAGCGCCGCCCCGACCTCCACCACGAACATGACCGGGTTCTTGGCCAGCGTCACTGGATTCAGTTTCGCGAACGACGCCACGAATGCACGGCTCACGATCTCCCGATCGAACAATGGCCGGGCGCGCGCCAGCTTTTTCGGCAGCAGGGAGGTCAAGTCTTCGGCGGCAGGTGCTGGCCTGGGTGGCGTCATAGTGGTCGACATGAGGTTAAAACAGCTTTCCTTGATGCATCAAGTAATGCTCCACAACAGGCCCGAGCGAAAGCGCGGGAAAAAAGGTAAGAGCGCCGACAATTACGACGGTACCGATCAGCAGACCGACAAATAACGCCCCATGAGTTGGAAACGTTCCACTGGTGGTGGCGACTCTCTTCTTGGCGGCCAAGCTTCCGGCGACGGCCAAAAGGGGCAGCAGGAACATGAAACGCCCGATCAGCATCGCGAAGCCGATGGTCAGGTTGTACCACGGCGTGTTGGTGATGATTCCTCCGAAGGCACTGCCGTTGTTTCCGGTCCCGCTAGTAAAGGTGTAGAGTATTTCGTCGAAGCCGTGCGGCCCTCCATTGTTCACGTTGGCCGTGGCCGGTCCGGGAGAATTCCAATAGCTGTTCTTGTCGAATTGAACCACCGAGCTGACGGCCGTGAAGACCAAAATGCTTGCGGCTGTAGCGATGACCGCGAGCATGGCCATCTTCACTTCCTTCTGCTCGATCTTTTTGCCGATGTATTCGGGCGTGCGTCCTACCATCAAGCCGGCAATGAATACCGCGACGATGGCGAATAAGAGAATTCCGTAGAGCCCCGCGCCCACGCCGCCGAAGATGACCTCGCCGGTCATGATGTTGAACAACGGCACTAGTCCACCAAGTGGAACGAAGCTGTCGTGCATGCCATTGACGGCTCCGCAACTGGCGTCGGTCGTAATGGTAGCGAACAACGCAGAAGCAGCGATGCCGAAACGCACCTCTTTACCTTCCATGTTGCCGCCCGCCTGGGCTCCGCTGGCGGTGGTTTGAAGACCTAACTTGCCGAGCAGAGGATTGCCACCCTGCTCCTGCGGATAGGCGACAAAGACGCCAATCAGGAACATGACACTCATGGCCGCGAACAAAGCCCAGCCCTGACGCGTGTCGCCGACCATCTTGCCGAAGGTGTAGGTCAGTCCGGCCGGAATCACGAGAATCATCATCATTTGAACGAAATTGCTCAGCGGTGTGGGATTCTCGAACGGATGAGCGGAATTGGCGCCGAAGAAACCGCCTCCATTGGTACCGACCATCTTGATAGCTTCTTGAGAGGCTACGGGTCCTTGCGCGATGGTTTGCGTCGCACCTTCTACCGTCTTGACCTTGGAATAGGGATGCAGGTTCTGGATTACGCCTTGCGAACACAGGAAGAGCGCGCCCACTAGCGACAGAGGCAGGAACAGGTATAGGACAGCTCTAGTGAGGTCCACCCAAAAATTCCCGATGGTCTTCATCTGCTGACGCGCAAACCCCCGCACCAGAGCGATCGCGATAGCGACGCCGGCCGCACCCGACACGAAGTTCTGCACCGTGAGCGCCGTCATTTGGACGAAATAACTCAACGTGGACTCACCGCTATAGGACTGCCAGTTGGTGTTAGTAACGAAGCTGGTGGCCGTGTTGAAGGCCAGATCCGGCGTTACGTTGGGAGTTCCGAAATTCTGCGGATTCAGCGGCAAATAGGCCTGCACTCGCTGCAGAACATACGCCAGGAGGAATCCGAACACGCTGAAGGACAGCAATGCCCCGGCATAGTGCGTCCAGCGCTGCTCGACGTCTTCGCGCACTCCGGTCAACTTGTAAACCAGCACTTCCAGCCAGCGCAACACCGGGTGAAGGCTGGTGCGCTCGCCGGAAAAAACCCGCGCGATAAACGTGCCTACTGGCTTGGTGATGGCCAGCAGAATCAGGAAGTAAACAGCGATCTGAAAAAGGCCATTGGATGTCACAGCGAACTCCTCAAAACCGCTCCGGACGGAGCAACGCGTAAATCAAGTACACGAACAAGAAAAAAGAAGCAATGCCGGCGATGATGTAGTCCATTTGTCGATCCTTACAATTTGTCGCAGGCCTTGGTGAAAGCCCAAGCGGCGACAAAGAACAGCGTCCCAACGATGAGGTAGATGATGTCGATCATTTGTTACGCTCCGAACCTACAGAATCACGTGATGGCCTTTTCTACGCAATTTTCGGGCCAACGCCTTCTCGGCGGTTGGCCACCACGAACGGCGCGCTCCCATCACGACCAAAGCCTCGGGTTCCAGGGCTTGGCAAATGGCGTCATCGCGGTCGCGGCACAAGCACATCTCCACACGTGTGTCGACGGGCGCGGAACCGTGAGACGCGAGCGTTTGAAACCGCCTCTCGTTGAACTCTCTGGAGACCTGTGGGCTATCCAGCGGCAGGGGGTAGGGGACTACCTGGGGAGCCAGGAGCCTGATTCGTCCGTTTAGATTATGGGCCAGTTCAGCGGCTGTTTTCAAGGCTTTTAGTGTGCCCGGAACATCTGTGAACATCACCACCACCTCCAGTGGAGCGTCCGGGTGGGCTGGTTCCGGCGTTCGCGGCGCATTCTGAGTGGTGGAAAAGACTCTTCCTGGCTTCGATAACTGCTCATGAGGAACTATCATGGTGACAACCGTCCTTAGGTTAGCGCCGGAGCCGTGAGGAAGTAATAGGGAAGACATAAGGATTTCGTAAAGAAACCGCTTCTACCAGATGCCCTCCTTGCCGCCGTACCACCACACCAGTCCAATCGTTCCCGTAGTCTGACTGTTCTTCAAAATTCCCAGCGTGTCGGTCAGGAAGTAGGGGCGATTTGAAAAATCGCGGCGCCACTCTGCCCGGATAAGAAACCCTTCCGGCAGCCGGTACTCGGTGGTCAGAGTAGCTTCTTTGAGCGCCTGGGTGACGCCGCTGAACAGGCCGCCGCGGTCGGTGAGATACTCAGCGCGTCCGGCGATAGCGAACCGGGGAGTCAACTGCCGCCGCGCATAAACGGCGCTGCCGGCGACATGCATGGGAGCAGAATAGGTCTGCAATCGCTCGATGACGTAGTCGCCTTCCAGTCCAAACGTCAGCTTGCTGGATGGCTGCCAGGTGGCGTAGCTGTCAAGGATGTGCAGTTTTCCTTTCGGCGCGTTTGGGATGGGCGCGAACGGAAGCCCTTGTTCGTTGGGCAGGCCGGGCGGCCCGCCATTCGGATAGTAAGTGACGTCAGGATGCTCTTGCCCCAAATAATAATTCACGATCCAGTTGACCGTCTTATGGGGCTGAATGGTCAGACCGAATAGCTGATCCTTGAAACCGTTGAATGGTTCGGTTTGCTCGGTGCCGTTGACAATCCAGTAATTCAAGGACAATTTCTCGTTGAGCTTGTAGCTGACGCGCGCCCCCATGTGATAAAACGGAAGGAAATCGAACCAGTAAGAGCGCGAGTAGTTCATTTGATCCTTCGTGTAGTTATTTTCCATTCCCAGCGAACTGGCCCATTTCCCCACGTCGACAGTCAAACCGCCGCGGAGATACGTACCGTAGGCCTGGAAGATGGCACGATAAATGTTTGGCCTGGGTTCATTCGCCGGATTTCCTTGCAGTGTCTGAGTTGCTTGTCCAAATTGGAGATCGACGCGAGCACCGAACGATTTGCCCTTGGAGGGATCAGGCGCATTCTCAAGGACGATGGCCGCCTGATTCAGGCTGAAGGCATTGCTGCTGACGTCATAGGCGCGCAAGTAATTGACGCGGCCTATCGGATTGTTGAAGTTGTATTCATAGTAGGTGTCGAGTAGAAAGTTAATCGTCGTGCCACGCAAAAGATCGGGCGCCTTGGTCGGTTCGAGCGGCTGCGCCGGCGCGGCCTGCTGCTTCGGCTCTTGAACGCTTGCGGCCACCGGGGGCGCCGGCGGCGGGGCTTCACCGGCGGGCGGGGCGGTGTCCGGCGGCTGGTCCTTCGCTTCCAAGACGGCAAGCCGCTTTTCGAGTTGCTCGATCCGTTCGAGCATCATCCGCTCTCGCGGCGTCAGCGGCAAATCCGCTTCTTGCCCCCAGGCCGAACTAAGAAAGCCGTATAACAAAACCGGCGGAATGAGGATCGGGATTATTTTCGCTTTCACGTTGTCTCCCCTTCGGACGCGCATAAGGATTTTATAAAGATGGGCAATCAGCCGCGATCATCGCGTCAGGTCGATCATAGGCTTCACGAAACCCTTATCGCAACTTTATGCTTTCCTCATGTCTCTAGCCGTACCTTGATAGTGGATGCCGGTGGACAAGAAACGCTACCTTTTTCCTTGGCCCACCGGGCCTCGAAAGGATCATTGTCTTTATGATTGTCATGAAATTTGGTGGTACCTCTGTGGAATCAGGCGAAGCCATCGCGCGCTTGGCCGGAATCGTGAACTCGCATCTTACTCAGAGACCAGTTGTCGTTGTGTCCGCCCTGGGCAAAACGACGAACAGGCTACTGGAGTTTGCCGAACACGCGCGCCTGGGTGACCACTACCTCGGTTCCAGGTGCCTCGACGAGCTGCAGGACCATCATTTCGAGGTGGCCAGTCAGATCACCAATGGCGAGTCACTTCATCAGATCGAGACGTCGCTGCAGCGCTCTTTCCGCGATCTCCGCGTGATTCTGTCCGAGGTCGCGGACGAAGGCCGCGAAGTTACGCCAGCGCTCTTAGATGAGATCGCTAGTTTTGGCGAGCGCATGTCCAGCGAGATCGTAGCGGCCGCGCTCGAGACCCGTGGTACACAATCGGTTCACTTGGATGCTCGCCAGGTAATTCTAACTGACAGCCGTCACACGCAGGCCAGACCGCTATATTGGGAGAGTTACGCGAAGCTCCGGCGTGTCATTCCTTATCTCAGCGACGGCCGGGTGGTAGTTATGGGCGGCTTTATAGGCTCCACGGAAGACGGTGCAACGACTACGCTGGGCCGTGGTGGTTCGGACTTGACGGCCTCCATTGTGGGCGCCGCCATTTCCGCCGACGAGATTCAAATCTGGACGGATGTCGATGGAATGCTAACGTGCGATCCACGTGTTCTTCAAGGAGGCTATCGCCTGCGGTCGCTTTCCTATCAAGAGGCTGCTGCGCTGGCAAAGGCGGGCGCGAAGGTTCTGCATCCGGATACGGTAACGCCGGCTGTCCGGCAGCGGATTCCGCTGGTCATAAGAAATTCTCGCAGGCCTGAAGTGGAGGGTACACGCATTGCGCTTTCCGCAAGCATCTGTTCGAACCCCGTCAAGGCTATCGCCTGCCAGCCGGATCTAACCGTGTTGGAGATTCGGTCGAAGCAGGAACGCGACTCCGAGGAACTCGCTGCGGCGTTAGGCGAGATGTGTGGACGGTACGGCATGCCCCCCGAATTTTTGTGCCAGAATAACGGAACGATCTTTTTGGCGTTGAAGAGTTCGACGCGCTACCAGAACCTTCCGATTGAACTTGAAGGATGCATCGAAGTGCGTCTGCACCCCCGATCGGCAATCCTCACCCTGGTTGGAGAAGGGATTGACGGCGCCTCGGAGGTCGCCGCTCGCACGGTAGCCGCTCTAAAGCAGATTCCTGTGACGATGATGTCCAGCACTCGTTCGAATTTGGCAGTGAGCCTCATCGTTCCGTCGGCGGAGATGCACAGAAGCGTGGAAATGTTACACCGCGAGTTCTTTCAGCGGATCGACACGACGGTCTTCGCCGAATGCCAAGAGGCTGGATTTGAGAACCCTCAACCGGTCTCGACTTTCGGTCAGCCCGGCGACAACCCAGCCAGGACCGGTAATGCCCGACGGTTTCGTCCTCTCACGATCGTCAGCCAGAACTGAGACGTAAGTGCGGTAGCATCTCACGTGAGGATGAAGCGGTATCCGACCCATGGCTCCGTCAGGATATATTGGGGCTTGTCAGGTTTCGGCTCTATCTTTCGGCGCAGTTGCTTCACGAAAACCCGTAGATACTCGACTTCGTCGCCGTAATCCGGCCCCCATACGGCCTGGAGAAGTTCCCGGTGAGGAATGGCTCGGTTGGGATGGAGCGTCAAATATCGAAGGAGGTCGAACTCCTTCGGAGTGAGGCGAACTTCGTTGCCACCTACGATGAGTTTGCGCGACTGAAAGTCAATTTCGACATTGTCGAGGGTGATATGTTGCGGCCCCGCCTCCGGTGAAGATGGCGTCCTCCGCAGCGCCGCGCGAATCCGCGCCAGAAGTTCAGGGGTGCTGAAGGGCTTGGTTATAAAATCGTCGGCTCCCGCATCCAAGGCCTGGACTTTGTCTTGCTCGGTGTTTCGCACAGTGAGCATGATGATCGCCATGTCGGAGTTGGCACGCACCTGGCGGCAAGTCTCGAGGCCACCCATTCCAGGCATGTTGATATCGAGAAGCATGAGATCGTACCGGCCGGCCCGGAGCTTTTCCAGGGCTTCTTCTCCGCTGCGCGCATCTTCCACCTCGTAGCCTTCGCCGGTGAGAGTTGTACGCATGACGCGCCGGATCTGAGGATCGTCGTCCACAACCAGAATTCGGCCCAGACTCATTGCGGCCTCGCAGGGGAGACAGTCGGAAGAGAAAAGCGAAAGCTGGACCCCTCGCTGGGTTTGCTCTCCACCCAGATTTCGCCCCCATGAACCTGGATGATCTCGCGGGCAATCACCAAGCCGAGCCCGGCTCCGGGAATCTGATGGCGGGATGCCTCGGCTCGGTAAAACTTCTCAAAGATGCGCGACTGTTCTTCCTCCGGAATGCCCGGGCCATGGTCTGCGACGCTCACAATGACGCGGCCATCGCTCGACTCCGCGGCCACCGACACAGGTGTGTCCCGGGGCGAGTACTTGAGTGCGTTATCGATGAGCTGGCGTAGCGCGATTTCGATCAGCTCCCGATCCACCCATACGGGAGGCAAATCGGACGCAAGTTTCACATCGATGCTGCGTTCCCGAACCATGGGCCTGAGTTTGTCCAAAGCCGACTCTACCAGCTCTTGAAGCGGGCAACTCTCCCGCTCCAGATGCACGCGTCCGGCCTCGATGCGCGCCATCTGGATGGCTTCGGTGACCAGCACGCTTAAACGGTCCGCCTCTTCATCCACAACTGAGATCAGTTCACGTTGCTGTTCAGGCTTGAGCATGGTACTGGAAAGCATGGCAGTACTGGCCGCTTTGATGGACGTCAAGGGTGTCTTGAATTCGTGCGCCAGCGCATCGAGCAAGGTTGATTTGAGCTCGTCGCTCTGACGGGCGGCTTCGGCTTTGCTGGCGGCCTCTTGCGTTCGAGCTCTCTCCAAACCGATCGCGAGCAGGTTGGCAAGGCCCTGCAGCACCGAGTCGGAAAGGGCAGCGCCACGCACGCCAACGCTGCCGATGGGCTGGCCACCTAAACGGATCGCAGTGACCACGGTTCCGGTGGCTTCATCGCGAAAGAGCGTACCTTGGCTGGCGGCCTGCCGAAGTTGGTCGTGTGGATCGGGAAAGTCTTCCGGACCGGAACGGTATATAGTTCCGCTCCCACCATCGTAAAGGGCGACCGCGGAAGCGCTGAAGCTTTGGGCGATCTGCGTCGCAAGCTGTTTTGGTACAGGCTGAGAGGGACCGATCAGGAGAATCGAACGGCTCAGTGCGTAGAGCCGCTCCATCTCGCGCTGGGAATCCAACGCCTCCTGCGCCCGCCTTCGGGCTTGCATTGAGAAACGGCTGGCCGTGATAGAGGTGGCTAGGAATGCAAACAGCGCCACCCAATTTTGCGGATCCGCGATAGTGAAAGTGCCGATCGGCGGCAAAAAGAAGAAGTTGAAGCACAACACGGCGACGATGGAGGCCGTAATCGACTCCACCAGTCCCCACTTGGCTGCTATGAACAGGATAGCAACCAGATACGCCAAGGCGGCCGTGGTGGCGTTGACGGATACAGCCCGAAAACAGATCCATGTGATCGCAGCCACAATTGCGGCCACGATTGCAATACGAATCGCCAACTGCATGCGTTACTCCAGCGCCGGCGTAACGGGATCCACACGCCAGCGGACCGAGCTCACGCTCTGCTGGATCGAAACGCGAGCTACGATTTGCTCCAGGCAATCGTCATTGCGGCCCGGAGACTTGATCTCAGCGCTCACACGGACCCGATTCCCGGGTTCCAGATCTTCGCTGTCGAGCGAAGTTAGCGCTACGTGGTTGCGATCGACGGCGTCCAACATCAGAGCACGCACCTGTGTTTCGTCCTTGGCGGCACAGATCAGCTCCAGATGATAATTAGTCTCTTCCTCTTTAATCCCCGGGCGGAGCTTATAGGCGAGAGGCCGCAGCGCGACATTGGTGAACAGGACAGCTACGGCTAACACAACCGCGTACGGAAGCTGGCCGATTCCGCAAAGCGAGCCCACGGCAGCGGAACACCAAACAGTCGCGGCGGTGTTGAGGCCGTGAACGGTTCCACCCTCCTTGAAGATGACTCCGGCTCCGAGAAAACCAATACCGGTGACAATCTGACCGACGATGCGGCTGGGGCCGGCGGGGTCAGTCACGACGATGCCGATCATGGTGAACGCCGACGCAGCAGTCGATACCAGGGCGTTGGTGCGAGTGCCCGCCATGCGCTGGTGCCACTGCCGCTCGAGTCCCATAAGGGCGCCCAGCAGCAGCGCCAAACCCATTCGCATAGCGAAGGTAGCCAAGTCCATGTTGTTATCCTAGAGGAAATACCATGCGGGCGACTGCCTCGCGGCTGTACGGCCGCTGGATACAATCCTGGGAACAGCGACTTTGCTTTCGGGCGACGAACCGCGTGGTGCGCCGTTTTGAGTGGGGGTTGGACTGGGCCGGCGATTGGCCTTGTGCCGTCAGGTATCCCAAGAATGGCGACTCCCCCGAAGATTATGTTTCAAAGCTGAACCAGATCGCGGTGCGGGATAGCGACGATTTCTTTGGTTATGAGCGGCCGGCTGATTTTCGGCTTGATGGCGGCATGTTGCGGTTTCGCTCGCCCGTGGAAACACCTTATGCCGAGAACAATATCGTGCATGCGCAGTGGTTTCCCGCGAAGCCGGGTAAGCGGGCGGGGCCGAAGAAGGCGGTGGTGCTTTTACCGCATTGGAACGCTCCCGCCGATGGGCACAATGCGTTATGCCGCGGTCTGAGCCGGCTCGGCATCTCGGCGTTGCGAATCAGTTTGCCCTATCACGATTATCGGATGCCGCCAGAGCTCCAGCGCGCCGATTACGCGGTGTCGTCTAACGTCTGCCGGACCATCGATGCCGCGCGGCAAGCTGTGATCGACGTCCGCTGCTGCTTCGATTGGCTGGAGAGCCAAGGCTACGAGCGCCTGGGAATTGTCGGCACCAGCCTGGGTTCGTGCTACGCCTATTTAGCGAGCGCCCACGATTCGCGTATCGCGGTGAACGTTTTCAATCATTGCTCTTTGCATGTTGCCGATGTGGTTTGGACCGGGCTCTCTACACAGCATATCCGGCAGAGTCTGGAGGAGCACATCGATCTGGACCAGTTGCGGCGGGCGTGGATGGCGATCAGTCCGGGGAATTATCTGGAGAAGTTCGCGGCCCGGAAGCACAAGTCGCTATTCATCTATGCGACCTATGACACGACCTTTCTTCCGGAGTTTTCGAGAGAAGTGGTGGAGAAGGTGAGAGAACAGAGGCTGGACCATCGTGTCGTCGCGTTACCCTGCGGCCATTACACGCTGGGAGAGTCGCCATTCAAGTTTATCGACGGCTATCACATTTGCGCGTTTTTGAAGAGGACGCTGTAATTGGTCCGGCGGCTCGTTCAGATCGTCTTATCTTTGGCGTAGCAAAGCGGGTCGAGCTTGCACTGGGCGCACTTGGGTTTGCGGGCCATGCAAAGCGCACGGCCGTGGTAAATCAGTTGCAGTGGAAACTCGATCCACTTCTCCTTGGGGATGATCTTCATCAAATCCTGCTCGATCTTGACGGGATCGGTATGTTTGGTCAGATCGAGCCGCCGCGACACACGCTGGACGTGGGTATCCACTACAATCCCGGCCGCGATTCCATAGAAACCGCCCAGAACAACGTTGGCCGTTTTGCGTCCGACCCCGGGGATCGTGATCAACTCCTCCATGGTCTTGGGAACCCGGCCACCGAAATCGGTGAGAATCTTGCGGGCGGCTCCTATCAAGGCTTTTGCCTTGCTCCGGAAGAAACCGGTGGACCGGATATCATTCCCAAGCTCTTCCAGATTTGCGTTGGCGAAGTCGCGGACGGTTGGATATTTCTTGAATAGCCCCGGCGTTACCTCATTCACTCGCCGGTCAGTGCATTGCGCCGATAGAATGGTCGCGACCAGCAACTCCCAAGCATTGCGATGATGCAATGGAATGGTCGGATGCGGATACATCTCGTCCAACAATGTAAGAATATTCTTGACCCGAGCCGCGCGCTCAGCTGCATTCTTGGGGCGGGGAACAAGCTTCCGGGGTGTCGCACCCTTAACGGGTGTCGCACCCTGAACGGGTGTCGCACCCTGAATGGCTGAAGTTTTTGTCACACTGATACTATCGTTTCTCGCCAGACCGTTGTTCTCCTTCTCGCCGCTATCATCGCATTTGGCGGCTGCTTGTGGGGCTCGTTTCATTTCGACGATTACTCATTGTTTTCGTCCGACCTATGGCGCCCGCTCGCGATTCGTCCGCTCACGTATGCGACCTTTTGGTTCAACCAGTGGCTGGGAGGACGGGATCCGGCAGGTTATCACGCCGTCAACCTGCTGCTGCATCTAATCGCGATCGTTCTACTATTCGAAGCACTCAAACGGATCATCTCGGTTCAGGCCGCATTCATCGCGGCGGCGATCTTCGCGGTGCATCCCTTTCAAGCCGAGCCGGTGAACTACATCTTCGCTCGGAGCACCCTGCTCGCTACGGTTCTATGCCTGGCGGCACTGGCCAGTTGGTTGCGAGGACACGTCTGGTGGGCGACCGCGTGGTTTGCGGCGGCGCTGCTCGCCAAAGAAGAATGCGTCGCGTTCCCGGTGTTCTTGCTGTTACTGCATTTCTCGCGATCCCGCGACTCGAGGGAGCTGAAGCCGATAGGCGTAATGTTTGCTTTGTCGGCGGCTGCGGGTGGCCGCGTGTTAGTGGCGGTCCAAAATACGCCGGGGTCGGGCGCCGGCGCGCAAGCGGCGGTCTCGTGGCAGTCCTACCTGGTCACCCAAGGCGCGGTGATCCTTCGGTACCTGCGAATGTTGCTGGTTCCAACTGGATTCACGGTAGACGCGGACATTCTCACGCCCGCGGTCTGGATTGCGGCACTCGCATGGGCCGGCGTGATCGTTCTGGTCGGCATCGCAGCTTTTCAGTTCAGCCGCGCACGCGCCGGATTCTGGTTTCTGGCGGGCCTGGTACTATTACTGCCCAGCTCTTCGATATTCCCGGCGACGGATCTGGCCGCGGATCGCAGGATGTATCTACCGATGATCGGATTCGCGGCTTGCGCCGGGCTGCTGCTTGAGCGTTTGCGACCTATATTCCTAGCGCCGGTCCTGATTTTACTCATAGGTCTTAGCGTCGCTCGCACGGCCATTTGGCGGACCGAAGAGTCCCTTTGGACAGACGCAGTCGCCAAGGCCCCCACGAAGATACGGCCGAGAATCCAGCTTGCGAGAGCAGTCGAGCCTGCCCGCGCCCTGCCGATGCTCGAACAGGCCAAGCAAATGGCTCCAGAAGATCCCCGGATTCCATCGGAGGAAGGCAGGGTCTACTTGAGCCTCGGAAGACCTGACCGGGCGCTGCCGGAGTTTGGCCGGGCGCTGGCTCTTTCACCACATAGCGTGGATGCCCTGAACAATCGCGGGGTCGCCTTGCTGGCGCTGGATCAGAAAGAGGCGGCGCGAGCGGATTTCGAACGCGCGTTAGCTATTGATCCGTGCCAGTTCGACGCGCGGTTGAATCTCTCGCGTCTGGGAGTCTCGAAGCCGACGCCGCCAGTGTGCTCTTACAATGCTGAGCAGGCGGCTGCTCTCAGAGGAAATTGATTGCGGTGGTGTTACTGGGTTATGCGTACGTCAGCGCGCAGGGACTGCCAGTCCGGAACATCTGTGGCGTGCACTTCAGGATCAAGCTCAGCCCGGAACTCCCGGGACTGGTAGGGGCCCAGCGACGCGACCGTCGTCGAGACCCGGAATAGGGGCGCAACCCCAGCAGTTGAAGACGCGGATCGCACGGCGATTTGGAGCCCGATATCCGAGAGCGCCGTGCCGGAATGATTGACCACGATGAATTCGAGCTGCGGCCTATGGTTGGAGCCGGCTGCGATGCGGAGACCAGTCACTTCCACGAGCTTTGACGCTGGCTGCTCGCCGGTAGGGACGGCTGAGATAGACTGACCTGAGGGTTGTGCCGTAGCCGCAGCAGCTTTTGCATCGCGGTTGGCGCCTAAATACTGGAGAAGGCTCCCCACGCCCAGGAATAGCGTAAGCGCCACCAGGAAGCTTACGGTCCATGCCGGAAGACCGGCCTTCTTTCGCGCTTGATGAGGCGCTGGGCCGCGCTGCTCGGTTAGACTGCGTAACTCCTGTGGAACGCATGGACCAGCCAAAGGCGGTGTCTGAAGTCCCGAAAGCAAATCGCTGTGATTCAAGTCCTTCGGAGGTACGGGTGAGATGTGGGGTTTGGGAATTCGCATCCATTGGATGCAGAGAGGCGCGGGCGGCGCAACATCTTTGCTGGCGGGCGGGAGCAGGCTGGTCTTAGGCTTTTGTTGAAAGGAAGCTACGATGCCGCTGATGGCGGATTGCTCCGCGATGCTTTGTTGCGCCATCGAATCGAGCACCAGCTCCGCTTGCAGTGCCATCGCCTCGGATAGAGCCTCGGGTGCAAGCGGCTCAGGTAGGGGCTCCGGGGTTGGCGCCAGGTTTGTCGATTCGATGAGTGGGCGAACCAGTGATTCGATTGCCTCTTTCGGCGGAACAATCGGCGCTTCCTCAGTAGCAGCCTCAGGCAATTCAAGGGTCGCAATTTGCGCCAAATGGCCATTGTCGCTCGACAAACCGTTAGCCACTGCGTGAGTCCGGTCAGCGGCCTGAACGCTTTCGACCAGCGCAAGAACTTGTTCCGTTACTAGAGGTTTCCGTTGAGCCGGACCGTCTGAAGCGGGAGAGATCGCCGACGTTCCGGCACAAGCCGGACATTCCCGGATAGCAGGCGAGCATTCGCCCCCGCACTCAGGGCAAATCCAGTACAGCATACTTATACTTTAGAACCAAAGCGGTTTTGGATCTGTAAGTGAGTTACCCTATGCGTGACTAAGTACCCACCTTATCTTGCTAAATCGCGGCACCTAAAGGGCATGTGGTACTGAAAAACTATACTGATAGCAGTGAGGTTCCATCAGCGATCGATGCGGAGACCGAAGAAATTAGGGGTCCTCGCTGGTAGCTTTAACCCGCCCACTGTCGCCCACAAAGAGCTGGTGTATGCGGCGGGCTTCCACGTGGATGAAGTCCTCTGCGTGGTGCCTAGCGTCCTTCCGCACAAGGAGTACTTCGGGGCGACCCTGGAACAGCGTGTGGAGATGCTGGAAGCGGCTAAACTGATCGAGTTCTGCTCGATCGCCAGCAGCGAAAAGGGGCTATTTATCGACATTGCTCGCGAGTGCCGGGAGCACTACGGCGCGGATACGCGGCTCCTCTTCGTATGCGGCCGGGACGCAGCGGAACGGATTCTGACGTGGGACTACGGGCGGCCGGGAGTGGTGGAAGAGATGCTCCGGGAGTTTGAATTGTTGGTTGCGGAGCGGGCGGGGGAGTTCCAGGCTCCGGCGGAGTTTCAACATCGCATTCACCCGCTCGGTCTGCGGGGAGCCCATGACGGTGTTTCGTCCACCGATGTAAGAGAGCGGATTGCACGGGGCGAGCCGTGGGAGCATCTGGTGCCTTGGCCGATTGTCGACCGGGTGAGAGAAATCTACTCGTGAAGACTGGTGTCTAAAAAGGCCCGCAGGCGGTGGCTGCGACTGGGATGGCGTAGCTTGCGCAAAGCCTTGGCTTCGATCTGGCGGATGCGCTCGCGCGTGACCGCGAAGTGCTGGCCCACTTCTTCCAGCGTATGCTCGCTGCCGTCCTGCAGCCCGAAACGCATCTTGATGATTTTCTCTTCGCGCGGGCTCAGGGTTTTCAGAACCTCGGCGGTTTGCTCGCGCAAGTTTAGATTGATGACGGCCTCGGACGGCGAAACCACGCGCCGGTCGACGATGAAGTCCCCGAGATGCGACTCTTCTTCTTCGCCCACCGGGGTTTCGAGCGAAATCGGCTCCTGCGCGATGCGCAGCACCTTGCGCACTTTACCGACCGGCAGCTCCATCTTGACTGAAAGTTCTTCAGTAGTGGGTTCGCGGCCCAGTTCCTGCTGAAGTTGGCGCTGCGTGCGGACCAGCTTGTTGATGGTCTCGATCATGTGCACCGGGATGCGGATGGTGCGGGCCTGGTCGGCAATGGCGCGCGTGATGGCTTGCCGCACCCACCAGGTGGCATAAGTGGAAAACTTGTAGCCGCGCCGGTAATCGAATTTGTCCACCGCCTTCATCAACCCGATGTTGCCTTCCTGGATCAGGTCCAGGAACTGCAATCCGCGGTTGGTGTAGCGCTTGGCGATTGAAACCACCAGCCGGAGGTTGGCTTCTATCAACTGCTTCTTGGCAGATTCGGCTTCTTGCTCGCCGCGTTCGACGATCTGGAGAGTGCGGCGAAGCTCGGTGGAACTGGCTCCGCATTCCTCCTCGAGCTGCTGGATGCGCTGGCTGCACTGCCGCAGTTCTTTCCGCAAGTCGCGGGAGGGGTGACCGTGCGCGCCGTTGTTGGGCTCTTCCAGTTTGCGCTGGATTCTCGCGATTTCGCGCTCGAGCGGCTTCAATTCATCGACCGCGCAACGAAGCCGTCCGGCCAGACTGCGGCGAATGCCGGTGTTGAATGCGATGTTGCGGATGATCCGCGAGATCTGGACCATGTTCCGCGCCAGACCGTAGCGCAGACTGCGATGCTGCTTGGGCTTCATCTGACGCGAGATAGCTTGGAGCTTCTGGCGGTATTGCTGCGTTTTCTTGTAATATCTTTCGATTTCAGCGATCTTGGCGAGGAGATCGTCGTGCTGCACGGTGAAATCTTCGTCCGTAATCACGAACTCCGGCAGGACCAGAACGTCGCGGACAGAAGTGGAGCCGCGCTGCAGATCTTCACTCAACTGGATGATTTCACGGATGACCAAAGGCGATCTGGAAAGAGCCTTGCGGACCGCCCACTGGCCGCGTTCGTTACGCTTGGCTAGCTCGATCTCGCCTTCGCGCGTGAGCAGCGGGACGGTGCCCATCTCACGCAGGTACATCCGCACGGGATCGTTGGTCTTGTCGCCGACGTCCTGGGCCAGCTCTAGATCGCCGAAGTCCTCGGCTTCGTCTTTTTTCTCGAAATCGATTTTGGGTTCTTCGAGAATCTCGACGCCCGCGCTATCGAGATCGGAGAGCAGGTCTTCAAACTCACGTCCGGAGGGAAATTCCTCGGCAAGCACCTCATTGACCTCGTCGTATAAGACGAAGCCCTTTTCTTTACCCACCTCCATGAGTTGCTTTAGCCGCCCGTACTTTTCATCCGTAGCCACTGGTACCCCGATACCCCACTACCCAGCGAATTTCTTACCCTGATGCCATTTAGTGTACAACATCACTCGCCGCCTCACGGCTCCGTTTGCGTTGCTGATCGATTTCAACTACGAGTGCACTGAGGCGCATGACCTCTTGAAAATCGCCCGCGCGCTCGGCTGCTTTGATCTGCGCTCGTAAAGCAGCGACTTCAGCTTTCGGATCCTGAGCTTTCAGGCTGCGCAGGCAGGCCGAGGCCTGTTCCGCCGCCTTCTCCTCCTCAAGTACCTCATCGGCAAAAATTACAACTGACAATAGATCCCGGTCAGCGTCCCCAAGGCGCCCCTCCAGGTCGGCCAGACGGAAGGGAGTCCCGTCCGCATGTAGTGAAAACAGGGCCTTAAATACGTTCTTGGTGACGAATTGGTCGATCACCGGCATGTCACGCAAGGCAGGGACGACCTCGGCTCTGGCGCGCTCGCTGGCCAACAGGGAATTCAGCAGCAGCCGCTCGTTGGGCGGCACTGTGGGAGCCCGATTGACCACGTGTCGCTCGGCCGTTCCCTTGCTGAAGTGGTCGCGAACCAGCTTTTCATCGACCCCGAGATAATCGGCTACATCGTTGGCAACCGCGAATCGCTCCAGCCGGTCGGAGATGCGCTGGATGGCGGGCGCCACAAACTTGAAAGCTTGCATGCGGCCTTCCACGGTACGCATGTCGAATTTCTTGCGCGCGCGGTCGGCCAGCCAGTGGAAGTAGGCCGGAGCTTTTTCCAGCCGGCTGCGGTAGGCGTCCGCCCCGTTCTGCTTCACGTATTCGTCGGGATCGAGGTCGCCTTCCAGCTCGAGGACGCGCACCTGCAAGCTCTCATCCAGTAGCATCTGGATGGAACGCTCGGCCGCGTTAGCGCCGGCGGCGTCGGGGTCGAAATTAACCACGATACGGTCGGAAAAGCGCTTGAGAGCGCGGACTTGTGTGTTCGTGAGCGACGTACCGCAGCTCGCGACGACGTTTCGAACGGCAGCCGAGTGGACACCGATCACATCCATGTAACCTTCCACCAACACGGAATGATCGGATTTGCGGATGGCATCTTTGGCCCGGTGTAAATTGTAAAGCACGAAACTTTTCCGGTAAAGCGCCGTCTCTGGCGAGTTGAGATATTTAGGTTCGTCGCCGGAGCGAAGGGCGCGGCCCCCGAAGCCGATAACTTTACCAGATTCGTTGTGAATAGGGAACATCAGCCGGCCGCGAAACCGATCGAACCATCCGCTGCCATCCTGTCGCTTCATTACCAAGCCTGACTGCTCCAGATGTTCGGGCGCGAATCGCTCCGCGAACTTGCGCACCAACTGCTGCCCCCCTGGATCCGATATGCCGAGACCGAATTCGGAGATCTGTTCTGAATTGACGGCGCGTCCAGCGAGATAGTTGCGGGCTTCGACGCCATTCGGGCTGTCGAGATTGGCCTGGAAAGTGCTAGCCGCAATTTCGTGCATCTCCATCAGCGCGCCGCGTAGTTTCGAATCGGGGTCGGAGTATTCGCGCTTGGGCATCGTGATCCCGTTGCGCTCGGCCAACAGCTTTAGCGCCTCAACGAAGCTGATGCGCTCGATCTCCATGACGAAGGTGAAAATGTCGCCGCCGAGGCCGCAGCCGAAGCACTTGAAGCGCTGCATCGTCGCGTTGACGTTGAACGATGGCGTTTTCTCGGTGTGGAACGGACACAGGCCCATGAATCGACCAGTGGTGCCGGTACGCTTCAGGCGCACGTATTCGCCGATGGTTTTTACGATATCGACGGATGACTTGAGCTGCTCGGCGAAATCCATGGGGCGGTTCTAGTTTCTGGTTTCTGCTTCCTGCCTTCTGATTCTGGTTTCTGGTTTCGTCCTATGGTGACACACTGGTAAGTAGAAACGGATGCTGGTTCCCGATCCTGCGGTCATCGAAGTGGGCGAGTTGGACGAGGCCATCGCCGCGCTTCCGAATAGAGACGCGGTGTTCCTGGTTCGGGCGGGCGAGCGATCCGCTTACCTCGCCAAGACGAGTATGCTGCGGCGGCGGTTGCTGCGCATTCTGAAGCCGGCCGAGGGGACGCGGCGGTCGTTAAATCTTCGCGAGGTGGTGACGCGTGTAGAGTATTGGCTGACAGCGTCGCGCTTCGAATCGATGCTCTTACATTACGCGCTGGCGCGCCGCGATTTTCCGGAAGACTACCTTCGGCTGATCAAGCTGCGCATGCCGGCGTACGTAAAGCTGATTCTCGCTAACGAATTTCCTCGAACGCAGGTGACTGCCCGGCTCTCAGGCGGTCAGGCGATCTACTATGGGCCGTTCCGAACGCGCGCCGGCGCCGAACTGTTCGAGAATCAGTTTCTGGATCTGTTTCAGATCCGCCGTTGTCAGGAGAACCTGGAGCCGAGCCCGCAGCACCCGGGCTGCATTTACGGCGAGATGAACAAGTGCCTTCGCCCGTGCCAGCAGGTCGTGAGCAGGGAAGAGTACTTGAGCGAGGTTGGGCGTGTAGAGGAGTTCTTGACTGGCAATGGCGCGGGACTACTCAGCGTGACAACTGCCGCACGTGACCGTCTGAGCCAGGAGATGAGTTTTGAAGAAGCGGCGCGGCAACATCAACGCCTGGAGCGAATCCAGGAGGTGCTGGCGCTGCGGGACGATCTGGTCGGAGATATTGACCGTTTGTATGGCGTGGCGGTCGCGCCCGCGAGCAGCGCCGATAGTGTCCTGCTGTGGTTCGTCTGCCAGGGTACGTGGCAATTGCCACGGCAGTTTTCGTTAGTGTCCAGTGTTTCACTCGACAGCAGGCTGCGCGAGTTGGTAGCGTCCCTCGATCCGGTTAGCGCTCCGCTGGTCGAGAAGCAGGAACATCTGGCGCTGCTGGCCCGCTGGCACTATTCGAGCTGGAGCCACGGCGAATGGATCGGTTTTCACGGTTGGGATGAGGTGCCATACCGGAAACTGGTGCGGGCGATCTCGCGGGTGAGGCAGAAGGCGGGGGAGAAAGTGGCCGATGGGTCAAGCGCTTAGGGCTCTCGCAGGTCGGAGACCTGCGCCACTTTTTCCAGGAAATCTCTGGCCACTTCTCGGACCTGTTTGTGTTCCACGTCCACCGCGTAATTCATCGCGCGCATTGCGTTATCGGAGATCTTTCCGGATAGTTCTGAAAGCGTTTTACGAAGATCGGGGTTAGCGGCCAGTGCGTCGGATCGGACCAGGATGCAGGCTTGATAGGGCGGGAAAGCCTGCTTATCGTCTTTCAAAACTTTGACGTCCAGCTTGTTCAGAAGTCCGTCGGTGCTGTTAGCGGCCACCATGCTCACCTGTTTCTGAGTAAGCGCGGTATAAACCAGCCCGAGGTCCATGCTTTTGGGCGCGGCGTTCCACTTGATGGGATAGGTGTTCGTCAACAACGGGTACCCGTCGGGACGCGTCAGGAACTCATAGCCGGCGCCGAGAGTGAATCCGGCGGGATCGGCTGCGGCATCGCTCAAGGTTTCCAGATGACGCGAGCGGGCGTCGTCGCCGCGTATGGTCATGGCGAACGTGCTGGAAAAGCCCAGCGGATCCAGCCAGTCCACTTGCATGCCGGTGGCATATTCGGTACGCACGCGGTCGAGAACCACTACCGGGTCAGTGACACCGGTGCGCTTCAGGATATTGGTAAAAGCGGTTCCGGTGTACTCCGGATAGATGTCGATGTCGCGGGCCAGCAAGGCTTGGTGAGCGAGCAGCGTGCCGCCGAGGTTCAGTTTTCGCACCACTGGAAGATGGAGGCGGTTTTCCAGATGCTGGGCTATGATCTCGCCGAGGATGACCTGTTCGGTGAAATTCTTGGACCCTACGATGACGCGATGCTTGGAAGAACAGGCCGCCACTAGCAGGAACGCGCTCAGGCAGCCGAGAATCGTTTTTCGATCCAACCTAATCCTCCATCGGATAGCAGTGCCAGAACGGCCGCCGGAACGGCGCCAGCCAATATTTGCGTCGTATCGACCGATGCGATGCCGCGGAAGATGAAGACGCCCAGTCCGCCGCCGCCTATAGCCGCCGCGATTGTGGCAGTTCCCACTGTTGTAACAGTAGCCACGCGAACTCCGGCCAGAATAGTAGGCGCGGCCAGCCGCAGCTCCACCTGCCATAACAATTGCCGATCGGTCATGCCCATGGCAACCGCCGACTCGCGGACGGCTGGGTCTACTCCCAGAATGCCAACCAAAGTATTTCGGAGAATCGGCAGCAGCGCGTATAAAACCAGCGCGACGATTGCAGTTCTTTTGCCGATACCGCCGATCAATGGAATGGGAATCAAGAATCCAAACAGAGCCAGGCTCGGTACGGTCTGCAAAACGTTGGCGAAGCCCAACACCCATCCCTGCAGAGGGGGGCGGCGCGTTAACAGGATGCCGAGGGGGATTCCGATTGCGATCGCGATGGCCATGGACACCAGCACCAGCACGAAGTGTTCGGAGGTCAACTCGAGGATGTCGTCGAACAGGCCTGGCCTATTCATCAATGCCTATGGGCAGTCATCGTCTGTGCGGTCATCGTCTAGGTGCGGTCATCGTCTAGGTGCGTTCATCCGAGGTCGCCGGCGTTCATCTGCATGCCAATATCCAGGACAGCCAGGAACGCACGCGTCACCGGCTCCTGCGATTTCACAAACTCCTGTGGTGTAGCTAGAACTTCCAGTCTGCCACGATCGAGGAGAGCAATGCGAGTGCCGAGGCGTAGAGCTTCGCGTACATCGTGGGTTACGAAGATAGAAGTTTTCTGAAGCTGCCGGCGGAGCGCCAGGAACTGGTCCTGCAGTTCCAGACGTGTGACGGGGTCGAGCGCACCGAAGGGTTCGTCGAAAAGCAACAGTCGGGGGTCGGCGGCCAAGGCGCGGGCGACGCCTACTCGTTGGCGCTGGCCACCGGAAAGCTCGCGGGGATAGCGGTGCAAGAACTGTTCCGGCTCCAACCCGACTTCCTGAAGCAGATCACGGGTTCTGGCCGTGATGCGCTCCATGGGCCAGCCTTCCAGGCGCGGCACCAAGCCGACGTTTTGCGCGACAGTGAAGTGCGGGAATAGGCCGACGTCCTGGATCACATAGCCGATGCCGCGCCGCAACGCGATCAGGTCCCAGTCGGTGGTCGGCCGTCCGTCCACGCACACGTCGCCGCTGGTGGGAAATAGAAGGCCATTCACCATTTTGAGCGCGGTCGTTTTTCCCGCTCCACTGCGGCCGAGAAGCACCAGGGTTTCGCCTGGCTCAATCGAGAAGCTCAAATTGTCGAGAATGAGATTGCCGCCGGTGCGATAGCTGACGTGCCGGAATTCTACGGTTGCCGTGGCGCCGGCCGCCGGCATCAGCGAACCATCCACAGGCTCTCGACGAACGGCCACTCCGGATCCACCCATTGCGACTTGACGCGAAAGCCGGTCTGGGCCGCCATCCCAAACATTTCGTGACCGTGAAACTTGTGGGAAGACTCGGTCCAGATAGTTTCGCCGCCGTGGAACTGGACCCTGAAATTGGCTTGAGAAATGAAGACTGATTGATCCATGCGGGATCGGAGATGCATCTCAATGCGCCGTTCCGTCTCGTTCCAGATGGTCTGATGCTCAAACTTACGGAGGTCGAAATCCGCACCCAGCTCGCGATTAATGCGGCCCAGCACGTTGAGGTTGAAGGCCGCGGTAACACCGGTTGGATCGTCGTACGCAAGCAGCATGCGATCGCGATCTTTGACCAGGTCGGCGCCGATTAGAAGTGCATCGCCCGGCAGGAGCCACTCTCGCAGGGCGCGCAAGAACTCGGTGGCGCGCTGGCGTTCGAAATTTCCGATAGTGCTCCCCAGAAAGAGGACCAGCAGGGATTCATGCGCACGCCTATGGGCTGCGGCACGAGCCATCCCGTCAAGATAGGAATACTCAAGCGGCCGCACGTCGGCGATGTCGGCGAGCTCTCGCTGGCAACGGGCTAAAGCCTCGCTCGAAACATCAATCGGGAAATAACGCGGCACGCGATCGACTTTTCTAAGCGCGTTCAAGACATGGCGCGTTTTGCGGCCCGTGCCGCTGCCCAGCTCGATCACGGTTGCAGTTTCCGGAATCAACTCCGCGATGTCGTGCGCGTGCTTGCGCAGCACACGTTCATCGGCGCGGGTGACACCGTATTCGGGCAGGTGCGTGATGGCCTCGAAGAGCGCGCTGCCCAGTTCGTCATAGAGATATTTGGAGTGCAGCTCCTTCTGAGGTTTGCTCAGGTCTGCCCGTACGTCGGAGGCAAACTCGCGCGTGCACTCGTCAGAGTCTGCGCTAGTTCTCGGTAAGACGGAAAGTGGCATAGACATAGGGATAATCTGGCCGGAACCAATTTCGGAACGAAGGTCGTAGGAAGCAAGACGCGGTCCGGGGCGATGCACCTTTCAGCACATAGTGTTCTTCATCGAAGAAGTTCTTGGAATAACCGGGATAGAACGGGAAGGGCTGGAATCCTGAGAAAGGACCGAACAGTGTGGAGGTCCACTCCCAGCCGTTGCCGACGAGCTGGGAAACGCAGGGGGCGCTGTCACCGGCCGGGGTAGCGTCGACATCGATCGGGTCCCAGTGATGAAAGTCGAAATTCCCGTGAGTTGCGTCAGGCATGTCGTTTCCCCATGCATAAGGACGCTCTTTTTGGTCCGGAGTTTCGAATGCGGCTCGATGGAATTGAGGTTCTGTGAGCAAGTCCTTTCCGATCCAGCGCGCATAGGCGGCGGCTTGCCGATGTGTAACGTAAGCCGGCGCGTTGAGGGGCAGGGGGATTTCCGCGAACATGCCGCGATAGGACCATTTTCCGCCGCGCTCGTCTCCAACGGGCCGGGTCCAGAAGTGGGGAGGCGCCGCGCCGTCTTCGACGAACTTCAGATAATCGCCATTAGTGACTTTGTATTTGCTGACGGCGAAGGCGGGAACGGGAACCCGGTGCTGGTCGAATTCGTTGTCCCAGCCAAATTGGCCGGTTTTCTGGCCGAGCGTAGCGTAGCCGGCGGGGATTTCGACCATGCTAGCGGCTAGGGCGCGGTTGTGATGCAGCGACTGGATGGGCGCGGCGGATTTTTGATCGTAGGGGAGATTGTGTAGCAAGTAGGCGAGCGTCTCGGCATGCATGAGCCGGTGTTCGATCGCGACGTGAACCAACTGCTCTGGCGCCTGGTCCAGCGAGTCGTCGATGATTCGCCGGACTCTCCGGTTGTAAGCTAGCACTTCTTCGACGGAGGGCCAATCGGCCGGCTGATCCGCGGGAGCCTTTCCGACCGGTGGGTCAATGCCGAACTCGAACAGCTTGTCGAATTGGGGATGAAAGGAAGGAATGCCGAGCGACTGACGGCAGATCAGGTTCCAATCGAAGGCCTCTAGATGCCCCAGGTAAAAGATGAGCCGGTGTCGCTCCGGCACAGGGCGCGAATAGAGGGCTGACGGTGTTAACAGGGCGAATAACTCATCCGTGCGGGATCGCGCGGATTCCATCCGGTCGCAAAGAATCCGAGAAGGGGCTGGCGTAGTCGACATGCTTTCCTCAGGCCACTTTCAGGCTAACACCTGAGGCGACGAGGGAAAGTTCCAGGGGGTGGGAGCAGCTTAACGAGGTGGAAAAAAGACGCGGCACGGGCGGTTGCCAATGCCGCGATAACGCTTCGTTGGATGATGCCTTACTTACTTGGGTGGTCGTGGCCTATTTAGTTAAGCCAGGGACCGTTTGAGCGGTTTGCGCGGCCGGGTTGGCCCCACCTTCCCACTCGCTTCTATTTCGATCGGTCTTCCAATATTTGTCGCCCCACCAGTCACCACCGTTCTTCTCGAAGGCGGCTGATTCCGGCGTGGCCTTCTTGATGGCGATGGTATCAAGCAGAGCGGAAGCTTGAGCGGCGGTGAGCTCAAAGTTCAACGTTCCGTTGACTCCGGCTGCATCTTTGTAGTTGACGGTGAGAGTTTCCTTTTTCCTGCCGGGGGCGATCGAAGGGACCTTGAACCTATGAAGAATACGACGCGCTTCATCCTGAGTGGTCGCCGTGCTGGTGATCTGGGTGCACGGCAGCTTGTACGTTCCGGTGCCGTAATCAAACCGCAGCTCTCCCCTATCGCTGACGTCGAGGGTCCCGATCAGGTTGAGGGGAATAGATTTCACCGAGCCGCCGACATACGTGGCGGTGTCGGAAGAACCTCGGACGACGGCTGGAGGCACCAGCGCAAAGACAATGATCGCAAACAGGATCTGGCGGAATACAGACATGTAGTACGGCTCCTTGCGAGTACTATCGGCGAAGTCTCGCGCATCCTTTAGTGCCGGGGCACACTTACAATGGATTAAGCATGTCTGTCTACGACGAACGCCGGGAAGAGTTGGAAAAGCAGGAGTTTATGATGGGGACCGAGCGCGGGCGGCTGGCGGTGACGTTGGACCTCTTGACTGACGCCCTGGTATTGGTAGGGCAGCATGGTGTCTACTGCCAGAGCGCACGCCAACCCGGCAAGCCGGCCATGGACATTCAGATGATTTCCAAGTGTCTGATCGACGCCAAGGAACTGGTGGCGGACGTTATGGGCAAGTTAAAGAGCAAATCGGCCGCCGAACGGAGTTGAACGGGAATCGACCTATTTCCGGGTATCGAGCCAGACGAAGGTCCAGACCACAATCAGCCCGATGAGGCACAGCAGGAACATCAATAAGCGCCGGCCGAATCCGGGCGTATAGGCGGGAAGTTGGTCGTTGGGTTTCGGCTCGGGCAAGTTGCCTTGGGAATCCATCCCTAGCTCCTGTTTCAGTATAAAGGAGCGGAGCAATGAATCCGAAGATTCCGATCGCGGCCATCACGGACGAGTTTTCGCCAGACCTGGAAACTGCACTGCACGCTATGCAGGAAATCGGCATGAGCGCGGCGGAGTTGCGGGTAATCTGGGGCAAGAACATCATGGACCTGTCCGATGAAGAGCTGGAGCGAGTGCGCAAGATCACGCGATCGCTGGGATTTGAAATTATTTCGATCGCCTCGCCATTATTGAAGTGCTTGCTCCCAAATTCCCCGCCGGTTGACAGCCGCTTCCAGCACGACGTCTTCGCCTCAAAACACACGTTCGAAGACCAGCCCAGGCTGGCGGAGCGCGCGTTCCTAATCGCGAAGAAGTTCGATGCTCGAATCGTTCGAGTTTTTTCGTTCTGGAGAACTGTGGAACCGGAGAAATGTTTTGACGGGATTGTGCGTTATTTAGGCGAGCTGGCGGAGAAGGCCGCCGGGCACGATTTGATCGTCGGACTGGAGAACGAGCACGCCTGCAATATCGGGACGGCGCGAGAGACGGCTCGATTGTTGGAGGCGCTGCCGCATCCGAACCTGCGCGTGGTGTGGGATCCAGCCAACGCGTACGTTGCGGGGGAAAGTCCGTATCCGGAGGGCTATGGGCTGTTGCCGCCGCATCGGATAGTGCATGTCCACGCGAAAGACTGTCACCTGAATGGCCACGCGCCCATCTGGGGTCCGTTGGGAACACGCGCGGTCGATTGGAAGGGACAGATTGCGGCACTGCTCAAGGATCGTTACGCCGGGTACCTGAGCTTGGAGACGCACTGGCCGGGGCCCGGGGGCGACAAGTTGGAGGCGAGCAGGATCTGCGGGTGGAACCTGCGCGGATTGGCGAGTGCATAGCGAGCGAACGGCCGTTCACGGAAATTTCGTGAATATTGTGCGCAGTGATTTCAACTGTTTAGGCGATCGTTGCTCGCTGGCGTATAGAACCGGCTGATAGTTTGGTGCAGGAGAGAGTTGTTTACGGGCGCTCCCGAAAAGGGGCGCCCATTTTTTTGGGAACTGAGTTGAAGATGGAACAAAACACGAACACGGAAGAGGCGGCCAAAAACAGGAGGAAGCTTATTCGCGAGCTTCTCGAAAAAATTGAAGAGGACTTCAAAGTCAAGGAAGCGAAAGTCACGCTGGCGGACTACATTCGGCTGACCCAGCTCGAACGGGAGTTAGAAGACCAGGAGCAGCCGAGGGAGATCATCATCAGGTGGAGCGAGCCAGCGGAGAAGTTAAGCATCGAGAGATAGTTTATGTTCCGCTTCCATCGCAGCGCAGATTTCACAGTTCGAGTGCCCGGTTTAAGGGGTTTTCTGGCCCGATTGGGTCAGGCAAGAGTCAGGCGTTGTGCCAGGAAGCTATCCGGCTAAGTTACTTGAACCCCGGCAGACAGGGGCTAATCGGAGCGCCTACTTACCCGCTTCCCCTTTCGACTGGCCTGCGCCGCAGCGTCCAGCTTGGATAAAACAACTTCGCTTCGGCGGTTCGAGGTACAGTGTGTATGCGGCCGTGATTTCAGTCCAAAACGTTTCCAAGGTCTATCATCTTTATCGCCATCCCTTCGACCGCCTGCTCGGCAGCTTCGCCCTCGCGAGAAAGCGGACTAGCGAGTTCTGGGCGCTGCGAAATATAAATCTGCGAGTCGGCAAGGGTGAGGTTTTTGCGATTTTAGGACCGAATGGATCTGGCAAAAGCACCCTACTCCAAATCATCACTGGGATCCTGAAGCCAACCAGCGGTAGAGTTTTGTGTGCAGGTCGCGTGGCAGCTCTGCTGGAATTAGGCGCCGGCTTCAATCCCGAGTTCAGCGGACGCGACAACGTTCTTTTGAACGGTGAGATCATGGGGTTTTCGCGGAAAGAGCTGGACAAAGCTTTTCCCAAGATCGAGGCCTTCGCCGAGATCGGGCGATTCATCGACCGCCCAGTCAAAGAATACTCCAGCGGCATGTACGTTCGCCTGGCCTTTTCAACCGCCATCCACGTTGATCCCGAAATCCTGATCGTCGACGAAGCTCTCGCGGTCGGGGATGCGATTTTCGCCAGCCGATGCATCCAAAAATTCGAAGAGCTTCGTCAGAAAAAAGTAACCGTGTTACTGGTCTCCCACGACTTAGGGTTAGTCAAACGGTTGGCCGATAGAGCTGCTTTTATGCTCGAAGGAAAAGTGGTAATGGAAGGGACGCCCAAGGACGCCGTTAATCAGTACGTCGGCTTCGTACTCGACCGCGAACGGGAAAATCGCGAGCGCGACGACGGCGCGACCGTAGGGACAGCCGCAACCAGCAGCTTCCGTCACGGCGACGGAGCCAGCAAAATCATTGACGTTCGGCTGCTGAACGGCGCCGGTGAACCTTGCCACATTTTCCGGCCCGGAGAGTCCATCATCATTCGTCTTCAAGCGGTCTTTCGACGGTCCGTCTCTGATCCCGTGGTCGGGATACTTGTTCGCAATCGCATTGGTATGGACGTATTTGGAACCAACACTCGCATTGAGCGTGTCGACCTGGGAACTGTTCAAGCCGGGGAGACGCTCGAACTCGAATTCGAATTGGATTGCTTGTTGAGCCGCCAGGAGTATACACTGACCGTTGCCACCCAGTATCGGAATGGGCTTAGTCAGGATTGGCTTGACGATGTCACCGACTTCCGGGTTTTGGACACGAAGGATGTTGCGGGAGTGCTGAACTTGAATACTCGAGTGCGTCATCACAAACTCGCGACAATTTCTGACGCCGATCCCAGCGGCGTCACCCAGCCATGATCTACGCAATTGTGCTCGCGATTGTAGTGGGCACGCTGTGCGTGGTCACGATCATCAAGACGCGATCAGTAAAGAACCAGGCGGACTTTCTGGTCGCTGGCAGAAAGCTGCCTTGGCCGGTTCTGGTTTTTACACTTCTGTCTTCGTGGATCGGGGCCGGCAGCCTCTTCGCTGGTGGAGAAAATGCGTATAGGAACGGATTTGCGGCGCTGTGGCAACCCGCGGGCGGTTGGGTCGGCCTCATTGTTATTGCGCTGATCGCCGGACGGGCGCGGCGCTTTGCCCAGTTCACGGTTCCCGACCTGCTCGAAACGCGTTACAACGCGACCGCGCGCGTCATGGGGACCATCGCGATCGTCATCTCTTATACCGTCATCACAAGCTATCAATTCAAAGGCGGCGGCGACATCCTCAATCTAATCTTCCCGTCCATCACCAGAAATGAAGGAATGTGCATCATTGCAGCTTTCGTGATCGTGTTCACCGCGGCCGCGGGAATGGCTTCCATCGCTTACCTCGACCTTGTCATCGGCGGATTGGTGACCACGATCGTCATCATCGCGGTCCCGCTATTACTTCATAAAGCGGGCGGTTGGATCCAGGTGCGGGCTGTTCTTCCGCCTTCCCATTTTCAGGTACTGGGTAATCTCACGCTTCCTCAAGCGCTCAATTACATGATTCCCACTACGCTACTTCTGATTGGCAATCAAGGGATGTACCAGAAATTCTTTTCTGCCCGCTCGGAACGAGATGCAAAGTTCGCCGTCTATGGATGGATTGTCGGGACCTTGATTCTGGAAACGCTGCTGATAGCTTTCGCAGTGATCGGCAGCTCGCTATTCAAAACTGAACATCCCAGAGAGATCATTCCCCTCACTGCTTTCCAGGGCTTGCCTTCGCTCATTGGCGCGCTCTTACTTGGCGGCGTTTTTGCCAAAGTGATTTCTACCGCCAACAATTACCTTTTCTCGCCGTCAACCAATCTGATCCACGATGTATACGGCCGGTTCATCAATCCCCGCGCATCCGAAAAGAGAAGGCTAGTTATGTCACGATTGATCGTGCTGCTGCTCGGGCTTTTCGCGCTCCTCCAGGCCACCAGGTTCGAATCGATTTTGAATGCCTCCGTCTACGCCTACACCGTTTACGGAGCTGCAGTGACCCCTGCTGTGATGGCCGTATTTTTCTGGAGGCGCGCCACCACCGCCGGCGCGATAGTGTCGATCGTGCTTGGAGCAGCCATCACGGTCGGCCTGAACCTGGTTGGTTACGACCTGGCGATCTATCCCGCTCTAGGCGCTTCGGTGTTGAGTTTGATCCTGATCAGCCTGCTGACGCCCCCGCCCGAACCCTCCAAATGGAAACCGTTTTTCGAGAGTTGACCATGCAGATAACGGAAATTCAACAAGCCCTGCGAGACGAGAAAGTGGACGGCTGGTTGTTCTTCGATCATCACCAGCGCGACCCGCTGGCCTATCGCATTTTGAAGTTGAATCCCACTCGGACCGTGACGCGCCGTTGGTACTATCTTATTCCCGCGCAGGGCGAACCGAAGGGTCTGGTTCACGCTATAGAGTCTGGGGTGTTAGCGGGACTGCCCGGCAAGACCCAAATCTATTCGAGTTGGGGCGCGCAGGTAGATGGAATCAAGAGCTTGATGGCAGGCTGCCGGCGCATCGCCATGCAGTATTCGCCGAACTGCGCCATCCCGTACGTCTCTCTGGTGGACGGCGGCACGCTGGAGCTGGTTCGAAGCGCGGGCGTCGAAGTGGTCACCTCGGCAAACCTCGTCCAGCTCTTTGAAGCTCGCTGGACGGCCGAGCAACTCGAGATGCACCTTGAAGCGGGCCGCCGGGTGGATCGTATCCGTGGCGAGGCTTTCCAGACTATTGGAGCGGCGCTCACAGCGAACCGGACAATGAACGAATGGCAGGTGAACCGCTTCATACGTGACGCCTTCCAAAAGTCCGGCATGGTCACCGATCACGGCCCCATCGTCGGCGTCAACGCGAACATGTCGAACCCGCATTATGAACCCGGGCCCGAAGGCAGCCGCGAAATCCGCAAGGGTGACGCTGTGTTGATCGACATGTGGGCCAAGCTCGATCGCCCGGGCGCGGTTTTCTATGACATCACCTGGACCGGTTATTGCGGCGCCGAGCCGCCATCGGCCATGCAAAACGTTTTCGAAATCGTGCGCGACGCCCGGGATCGCGCTGTTGAGCGCGTCCAGTCGGCTATGCGCAAGTACGAAAGCATCCACGGTTTCGATGTGGACGACGCAGCGCGCGGTTACATCAAGGATAAGGGCTTCGCCGAATATTTCGTGCATCGAACCGGGCATTCCATCGGTGAGGAAGTTCACGGCACTGGAGCCAACATGGACAACCTCGAAACACATGACGAGCGCAGAATAATCCCTGGAACATGCTTCTCGGTCGAACCGGGCGTCTATCTCCCTGAATTTGGAATCCGATCGGAAGTAAATGTCTACGTCTCACCAGGCGAGGCGCGAGTCACAGGAGAGAAACAAGAGAAGCTGGTGGCGATTCTTTAGCAGGCGGCCGCGTCGCTCCACAACTCCAATCCCATCAATGCTTTGCCGACAGTACTAAGCGCCATGGGCCCGATAGGAATTTTCGATTGGACCCATTCGCCCCCGTCGCATACGCTTGGTTATGGCAACCATGCTTGTTATGGAGCCGCCCAGCTCCCAAATAGCGCTTCTTCATCGCATCAGCAGCATCGTCAGCTCTGAGTTGTCGCTGGACGAAATGCTCGGAGAAATTGTCGGGCTCACCGCGCAGGTCACCGACTGTGATGCCTGCCTGGTTTATCTACTCGAGCGTGACACCGGTGAAATTGTGTTGCGTGCTTCTCAGGTCCCGCACGCGGCCGCTCTCGGCACGCTGCGCATGAAGGTGGGCGAAGGCGTCACCGGATGGGTAGCGGAGCACAAGTCGGTCGTCGCGCTTTCATCCAACGCCGGCTCCGATCATCGCTTTAAGCGGTTTCAAGTACTGATTGAAGATACCTACGAAGCGTTCCTCTCCGTTCCGCTCGTCAGCGGCGGCGACGTGATCGGCGTCATCAACGTCCATCATCGTGAGCTTCATGATCACACGCCGGACGAGATTGCTCTTCTGACCTTCGTCGGAGAACAGATGGGCGGCATCATTTCGAAATCCCTTCTGGCCGAGGCAAATGTTCGCCTGCTGGAAGAGACCCAGGAAATGAAGCGGCAGCTCGAGACTCGCAAACTGGTGGAGCGAGCCAAGGGAATTCTGCAAACGCGTTACCATCTGACAGAGGAAGAAGCTTATCTTCGCCTTCGCAACGAAAGCCGCCGGCTGCGGCGTCCCATGAAGGATCTGGCCGAGGCCATCATTCTGGCCGAGGATCTAAGCCGCAAGAGCGAAGGTCCGGACGTCTGATCGTCAATCGGGGGGACGCCGTATCGAGCCCAGCAACTTTAGGTGCCTGACTTCTGCTCCAACCACAGCTTTCAAAGAAATGGAACGATCGAACGTAACGAGCTGACCTTTTCTATGGACGGCAAGCGCGAGAAGATATACATCCGTGATCTTTTGATGGCTGACGATTGATGTGGGACGGAAGGCCTGGTTCTCCAATAGGGAGACATCATCTGGCCAGAACTCATGATGCGGGCTCGAACAAAGGTCCTGCAGGCGTGAGATTACTTCTCCCGGTGTGGCCTCTACCGCTGGGTAGGCGGGATTGCTCAAAATCCGCACGACTCCATTGATTGTGATCGGGCAGGTTGCCCAAGCCGTTCCCCGGGCGGCTTTGAACCAATCATGAGCCTCGTCGTGATTGACGTGTGCGGCATCAAAGAGCGCTACCAGGACATTTACGTCCAGCAAGGAAGGGATCACTCTGCATCCCGCAGCTTGTTCACCAGTGCCAAGGATGAGACCTTGGATCCGCGCTTTGCCGGGAAGACTCGCACGCCATTCCGGATCCGCGCACCGCCTCTTGGCTCCAGGGCAGTCCGCACCAGAGCGGAGATTACTTGACCGGCGGTCTGTCCGCGTTGTTGCGCCAAGTTCTTGGCGGCCTGCAGTATATCTTCATCCAGATCGAGTGTTGTCCTCATCCACCCCATCTTAACGCATCACACATCAGATGTCTGATGTTGGGTGCTTCATCCCAAACCCTCTAGCAGCTTGCGCGTTCGCCCATGCGCTAATACCACATCCGGATCGCGCTGCATCGCTTCAAAATAACGCTTCTCGAACCCGCGCCCGTTTTCGTTGGGAACTATCAACTCGCGGGCCTGCGCCACAAACCGGTCAGCGTCCATTCCAGACGGCGGTTCTTTGGCATCCAAAGTTTCATCGACCATGACCACCAGCTCCGATAGCTCATGGAGCCAGGCGAACCACGGATCGTACAACACCAGCTTCAACAGCTCGCTGCTCGACCGGATGCGGGCGATATCGCGCTCGTAAAAGGCGCGCTCCGATTCGAGCAATGTCTTATGAAGGCTGAGCAGCGCGTTTCTCAGATCGGTCAGCCGTTGTTGGATTGGATCGTGAAGCGAATCGGTCGACGCCATGGCCCTCTGATGTTATAGTACCGCCGTCCGAAAACAGTTCCCCGAAACACTGGTTTTAACCTTAGAATAGAATACGTGCGTACTGATTCCACACTTCAACTCGCCACTGGTAATCTCGATCTGGTGCGCAACGAAATCGGAAAAGTCATCGTCGGCCAACAACCGGTGGTCGACGGTGTTTTGACATGCCTGCTGGCCGGTGGCCATGTGCTGCTGGAGGGTGTGCCGGGACTCGGCAAGACCACGCTACTACGAACGCTCGGCCGCGTCCTGCACCTCAAGTACTCGCGCATTCAGTTCACGCCCGACCTCATGCCCGCCGACATCGTCGGCAGTATGATCATCGAGACCGACGATCACGGCGCCAAGGCGCTGCGCTTTCAGCCCGGTCCGATCTTCGCCAATCTCGTGCTGGCCGACGAAATCAATCGCGCTACGCCGAAGACGCAGTCGGCGCTGCTCGAAGCGATGCAGGAACGCACCGTGACCAGCGGTAACACGACTCACGAATTGGACGCTCCCTTTTTGGTGATGGCCACTCAGAATCCCATCGAGATGGAAGGGACGTATCCGCTTCCCGAAGCGCAGCTCGATCGCTTTTTGATGAAAATCTTGGTGTGTTATCCTTCGCGCGAAGATCTGAACCGCATCGTGGAACGCACCGTGCACCGCGACGAGACCGCCGTTCATCAGGTGGTCGACCGAGAAGCAATCATGCAATTGCGCGCAGCCTGCAGGGAGGTTCTGGTGGCGGAGCACGTGCAGGATTTCGCCATCGATCTGGTGATGTCGACGCAGCCGGGAACTCCGTACGCCCACGAACTGGCGAACAAATATATCCGTTACGGCAGTTCGCCACGCGGTGCTCAGGCCCTAGTGGAGTGTGGACGCGTGGTGGCGTTGATGCACGGGCGGCTCAATCTCTCGAGTGACGACGTCCGTGAGATCGCCCCTTCCGTGCTACGTCACCGCATCATCCTGAACTTCGACGCCCATGCCGACGGGCAGACGCCGGAGACGATTCTTACTACGATTATCGAAAACGTCACTGCCGCGGCCGTCAAATGAAACCAAGCCCGCTCATCGACAGTTCTTTCCTCGAGAAGCTCGAGCGACTGGCCATTCAATGGCAAAAGTCGTTTCCCGGGCTGGTGGGCGGGCATAACATCTCGCATTTTGCCGGACCTGGCCAGGAGTTTCTGGACCATCGGCAATTCCATCATGGCGACGACCTGCGCGCGGTCAACTGGCGGGCTTATCTTCGGCTGGAAAAGCTTTTCTTGAAAATGTTTCAGGTCGAGCCGCGCATTCCCGTCCGCCTTCTGCTCGATTGCAGCAACTCCATGACCACCGGCGACGTCTCTAAATTCGATTACGCGCGCAAGCTCACGGCGGCGCTATGCTATGTCGGATTAGTGAGGCTCGACACCATGTGCATTCAGCCTTTCGGTCATGACCTAGGCGATTCCTTTTTGAGCGGCGGCGGGCGCCACCGTTTCATTCCCGCGGTGAACTTTCTGCAAGACCTGAAGCCATCCGGACAGACCAATTATTTTCAGATGGCGCGGCAGTTCATCTCCAGGTATCCGCAGCGCGGGCTGCTGATCATCATTTCCGATTTTCTGGACGAAACTGATTGCGAGCGCCCGCTGCAGTTTCTGGCGGACTTCGGACATGAGCTGATCCTGATCCATCTGTGGTCCGACGAGGATCGCGAGCCATCGTGGGAAGGACAACTCGACTTGATGGATGCCGAGACCGGCTCTACGCTCGAGATCGGCTTTGATGAAACTGCCCGCAAAAACTATACCAACGCCTTCGACGACTTTGCCAAGAGTATCCAGCGCATCGGTTTGCGGAACAGCGGGCGTTACGTGGGTCTTTCCACTACTAATCCGATCGAAGAAGCCATCTTCGGTCCGCTCGCGCGTTCGGGTGCAATCCAGTAACTGCAATGTTTTTTCTGAATCTGTCATTGCCGGAGTTTTTGGGCCTTCTGGGCTCACTCTCCGGCGTCGTCGTGGCGCTTTACTTACTGGACCGGATGCGTAAGAAGCACACCGTGGCCACGCTGCGGTTTTTTGCCCTATCCGATAAACCTCCGGTCCTGAAGCACCGGCGCAAATTGCAGCAACCGTGGTCGCTCATTCTGCAGCTATTGAGCCTGCTGCTTCTCTTATTGGCCATCGCTCAGCTTCGCCTGGGATCGCCGGCACGGTCTTCTCGCGATCACGTACTGATTCTGGACAGCTCGGCCTGGATGGCTGCGCGCACGGGTCAAGTTCGATTAATCGATCAGGCTCGCGCGGCCGCCCGGAGCTACGTTCGGTCGCTCCCCTCTAGCGATCGCGTAATGGTGGTGCGGGCCGATGTGCTCGCGAGCCCAGCGACTTTGTTCGAATCCGATCGCCAAAAAGTCCAGCAAGCCATCGATCAGACCCAGCCGGGCGCAGCGCCTTTGAATATCGAACAGGCCCTCGACTTTGCCCGGCAGGCCCAGCGGCTACACTCGCAACAACCCGGCGAGATCGTCTTTGTGGGCGCCGGACGCGTTGCCGGTGACGAAGCCGCGCTTTCTGCTCCGCCGCCGAATCTCCGATTTGTTCCCATTGCGAGTCCGGCCGAACATGCCGGCTTGCGCAAGGTTGGCGTGCGCCGCTCGCTCAGCGATCCGGACATTTGGGAAGTGTTCATCACTGTCAAGAACTACGGGACTACGCCGCGCTCAGTGCCGTTAGGTGTACAGTTTGGCGGAGCGCCCGTCGGAACCCGCCGCTTTGAATTGAAGCCAGGCGTCGAAGAGAACGCGACCTTCCGCTTCAAGACGCGAGCCGCCGGATGGCTGGAGGCGCGCCTGATCACACACGATGTCTTTCAGCAGGATGACCGCGCAGTTCTGGAACTGCCTGCCCGCAAGCTTCTGCCGGTGATGGTCTATTCCTCCGAGCCGGAACTGTTGCGGCCGGTGTTCACCTCCATTGCCGGTATCCAGGCTACTTTTATGCCGCCATCCAGTTACGATCCGAATATTAAAAGCGGCATCGTACTATTGGATCGCTTCGCACCACCTTCGCCGCCGGCCACGGAAAGTATTTGGATGGAGCCGCCGGCTGGCCAATCACCTATTCCGGTTCGAACCGTCGAGAAAAATGCCAAGCTAAAACGCTGGCGAGTGGATCATCCGCTGGGCGCCGGTCTGCGCGCCAAGGATCTCGAATTTCCGAGCGCTGAATTGTTCCGTGTCAATCCCGATGATGTCGCCATCGCTGAATCGGATGCCGGCCCACTGATCGTCGCGCGGCCCGGGAAACCGAAGATCGTCGTGTTCGGGTTTCACCCCGTCCGATCCGGCATGAAGTATTCGCTCACCACTCCGCTGCTTTTCGCCAACATAGTCCGTTGGATGGCGCCCGACATTTTCCGCTCGTGGGAGTTGACGGCCGGCACTGTAGGCACTGTGGACGTCGAACTGGAATCGGAAACCGATCCCTCCAATATTCACGTTGCAACGGAAGATGGCAAGCCGCTGCCGTTCACTGTCGAAGGACGAGCCTTGCGCTTCTTCGCCGGCTCTCCGGGAATCGTGCGAGTGCTCACAGGTGACCGGGAAATGGTGTATTCCCTGACGCTGCCGCAGCCCGGCGATTTCGTTTGGAAACCGTCCACCGGCAAGCGCGGGTTGCCGGGACGCGGGTCAACCGAGCCGGCTTCCAGGGACATTTGGCAATGGCTGGCACTGCTCGGCGGGATCGGCCTGCTGCTCGATTGGATTCTCTACGGACGAATGCGGACGCGCTACGTGCCGCCCTCCCAGGCCGATCGCCGCGTGCTTTGGAGGAAAGCATCATGACCTTCGAGCGCGCCTGGGTGCTAGTGTTTCTGCTCTTGCCTCTCGGCTGGGCTCTGTTCGAACTAAAGCAAACCCGCCGCGTTGTGGCTTTAATTCTCAAGACACTCGCGTTAGTGGCGATCATCGTGGCTTTGGCTGAGCCCGTGCTTACCATCCCGCAAACCAAGATGGCGGTGGCGGTTTTGGTTGACACTTCATCCAGCGTTTCGTCGCAGGACCTCGCGCGCGCTTCCGAGTTGGCGACGGAGCTGGAAAAAACGCGAGGCCGTCACTGGACCCGCGTTCTTCCTTTTGCGAGGTCAGTCCGAAATCCTGCGCCTGAAGAACAAAAGAACGGATGGCAGTTGAAAAATACGGCGGGCGATGCCGGCAGCGCTACCGATCTGGAAGCGGCCATCGGTGAAGCCATCGCTTCATTGCCCTCGGGAATGGTGCCCAGGCTGGTTCTCATTTCTGACGGCAAGGAGAACACCGGGAGCATTACGCGCGCGGCTTGGCAGGCACAGCACCTCGGAATCCCGATCGATACCATGCCTCTCGAGGGACGTCCTCAGCCGAATTTGCGCCTGGAATCGGTGAGCCTCCCGACGGTGGGATTCACCGGCGAGAAATTTCCCATCGATCTCAGCATTTCTTCCCCAGGGCCAGTCCAGGCTTCAGTCGCGATCAGCGCCGAAGGCAAACTGCTCGGAACCAACTCAGTCGCACTCGAAAAAGGCAGCAATCAGGTTCGAGTACACGCCAGTTTGACTACCGCTGGGGCGCTGAATCTATCGGGCGTGATTCGCGCCGGGAACCTGGGTACCATCCAGTTTGATCGCGCAGTGAACCTGCGCAGGCCGAAAGTATTGTATGTTTCGCAAGACCCAGAAGGCAGCGAGAAAAATCTACTGCAGACCTTGGCCGCCGCGCAGTTTGATGTCGAACGAACTAACGATCCGCTGCATGGCACGCTGAGCGATTTCCAACTGGTGGCCCTTAACAATCTCGACCTTGAATCGCTGCCCGCTTCCAGAAAGAATGAGATCGAAAAGTTCGTAAAGCAGGGCGGGGGATTATTGGTAATCGCCGGCGAGCGCAATATCTACGCCGATAACAAAAAGATCGAAGACGCGCTCGATCGCACGCTACCGGCGAATCTTGCCCCGCCGCGGTCGCCCGAAGGCACGGCCGTAGTCCTGATCATCGACAAGTCGTCCTCTATGGAAGGCAAGAAGATCGAGTTGGCGCGCCTGGCGGCCATCGGCGTCGTCGACAATCTGCGGCCCATCGATATGGTCGGCGTTCTAATCTTCGACAACTCGTTCCAATGGGCCGTACCGATCAGAAAGGCCGAGGACCGCACGCTGATCAAACGCCTGATTTCCGGCATCGTACCAGACGGGGGAACGCAGATTGCGCCGGCATTGGCTGAGGCTTATCGCAGAGTGCTTCCATCTCGCGCCACGTTCAAGCACATCGTGTTGCTGACCGACGGAATTTCTGAAGAAGGCGATAGTCTCGATTTGTCCAAAGAAGCGGTCGCGCAGCACGTGACCATCTCGACAGTCGGTCTCGGACAGGATGTGAACCGGGCGTATTTGGAAAAGGTGGCGAACCTCGCGGGCGGCAGGGCCTATTTCCTGAACGAGCCGGCCGGTCTGGAGCAACTGTTGCTCAAAGACGTGCTGGAGCACACGGGCTCGACGGCGGTGGAGAAGACGCTACGTCCCTTTGTGGCGAAGAATGCCGAGATCCTCGATGGAGTCGGAATCGACTCGGCCCCGCCGCTCAAAGGTTACGTGAGATTTATTTCGAAACCAACCGCGGACGAGATTCTGAAGGTGGACGAGAAAGATCCTCTGCTGGCGCGCTGGCAGTACGGCCTTGGCAGGGCAGTCGTGTTTACTTCCGACGCTAAGAGCCGCTGGGCCGCGGACTGGGTAACCTGGAAAGGGTTCGACAAACTTTGGACGAACATCTTCCGCGATTTGCTGCCACACGCCGAGGCGGGCGAGGCTAAAACCGAATTCGACAGCGCCAGCGGCGATCTGATCGTCAATTATCAACTGGGGCGCGACGTCGAAGAGCCTGCCAAGCTCCCCGGCATCTTTGTGATTGGACCAGGCGGCTTTCAGCACGCTTTGCCGCTCACTAAGTTGGCCGATAAAGCGTACCGTGGAAGGATTCACATCGGACAGCGTCAAGGCCTCTTTCGCATTCGGCCGCTGGAAGAGTCGCATGCTTTTCCCGAGGTCGGATATTATCAGCAAGAGCAGGAATTGCTCGACTACGGCTCCAACCAATTTCTGCTGCGATCGATTTCCGACTTCACCGGTGGCCGGTTCAATCCAGCGCCGAAGCAGGTATTCGATTCTAGCGGCCGCACTGAGCAATCCAGCCTGCGGCTGTGGCCCGGACTGCTGGCCTTCGCGATCGCGCTCAATTTGATCGAGCTGATCATGCGCAAAGGCAAGGCAATGATGGACTCCCTGCTGCCGAAAAAGAGCTAGTTGCTGAGCGCCAGATGCACAACGGTCTCAAGGTGGAACGTCTGCGGAAACAGATCGACCAACGTGATTTGCCGAATGCGATAGCTTCCGGCCAGCAGGCCCTGAAGGTCGCGCGCCAGCGTCGCCGGGTCGCAGGAAACGATGGTCAGTCGCGGCGCACGGATTCGCGCTAATTCCCGCACAGCGTATTTGCCTAGACCTGTTCGGGGCGGATCGGCAAGGATGAATTCCGGCGTTTGCTGGAGTCCCGCCAGATAGTCTTCGGCCGGCTTATTCTCGGCGGCGACCTGTAATTCGCGGCGCTCGATGTTAAATTTCAAATCGTGAAAAGCCCGGCGGCTGGATTCCACTGCCGTGACTCTTTTGAAGGTCTCGGCCAGGCGCGCCGAGAAAAGGCCCACTCCGGCGTAAAGATCCACGGCCCACTCTCCTCCGCTGTCGCCGACGGCACACTCGACCAATTCATTGACCAAATAGCGATTCACCTGGAAGAAGGAAGTTGGGCTTACTCGAAATCCGCTGTATTCGATAGGGCCGGTGGTGCCCAGCGATTCGAACAGATGGCGGGCGGAGCCGGGGAGACGATCCCAGACATGGACCTGAGTGTCTGTTTCGTTGGTGAATAGTTCAACCGTACCAGTGACGTTCTGCAACAACTGGCCTTTCAGTTTCGCGATGGCATCGTTTAGCACTGGAGAAACGATGGCGCAACGCTCGATCGGGCACAAGCTATGAGATCCGTGCTCGAAGTAGCCAATATCGCCATTCTCGACGTGGAGCTGCGCCCGGTTGCGGTAACCCCAAGGCTCGCCCGTAATCGTTTGGATCTCGCCTGGGAATTCGATCTTGCCCACGCGGCGCAGGGCTTCGCGTAAAATCGAAAGTTTCTGCTCGACCTGGAAGGTGGTATCGGCGTGCTGGTAATGGCACCCGCCGCAGTGCAGGAAGTAGGGACAGGGAGGCGAGACACGGGAGGCGGACGGCGAAATCACTTCGATCAGTCTCCCTCTGAAAAGATCGCTTTTTTGACGTTCAACTTCGGCTCTGACGATCTCTCCGGGCAATACGTATGGCGTGAGTACGACTTTACCATCGAGACGGGCCAGTCCGTCTCCGCCGTACACCAGCTTTTCTATCGTGAAGATCTCTTCGGTGGGCAAGCAGAAGCTTACCCTACGGTAACATGGTTGATTCACCATGAAGGCACGTATTTTCTCCGGCGTTCAGCCGTCAGGCAACTTGCACATCGGGAACTACCTGGGAGCGCTGAAAAATTGGGTCGAGATTCAGGGCAACTATGAGAGCATTTTCGGAATCGTCGATCTGCACGCCATTACCGTTCACCAAGACCCGGCCGAGCTGCGGTCGAAAATCCGGGAGACGGCCGCGCTGTTTCTGGCCGTCGGCATCGATCCCAAGCAGTCGACCATCGTGGTTCAGTCGTCTGTTCCCGAACATTCCGAGCTGGCGTGGATGCTGACCTGCGTGACCCCCGTCGGGTGGCTCGAAAGAATGACGCAGTACAAGGCGAAATCGCAGGCGCAGGAGACCATTGGCGACGGCTTGCTCCAATATCCGGTGCTGATGGCCGCGGACATCCTTATCTACCAGGCGGCCATCGTGCCAGTGGGCGACGACCAGGCCCAGCATCTGGAACTCACGCGCGATATCGCCCAGCGATTCAACTCGCTCTATGGGGAAACCTTCGTGATGCCAGCCACGCATTTGCCGGCGGTAGGCGCGCGGATCATGGGTTTGGACGAGCCGGATACGAAGATGAGCAAATCTGCGACCGGCACTGGTCACGCCGTCGGATTGCTCGATCCAATCGACCAGGTGCGTAAGAAGATCATGCGTGCCACCACCGACTCTCAGCCAGCAGTTAGTTTTGAAAGTTTGGGGAGCGGGGTACAGAATCTGCTGAACATCTTCCAGGCCTTTAGCGGTTGGTCCGGGGAAAAGATGCGCGAGCATTTTAACGGCATGCGTTACGGCGATCTGAAAAAGCAGGTGGCCGAGATGGTAGCCGCGAGCCTGGAGCCTTTGCAAAAGCGTTATCACGAGATTATGACCGAGCCCGGTTATTTGGACCGGGTGCTCCGCGATGGCGCCGAGCGAGTTTCGCCGATCGCCAAATCCACGGTCCAATTGGTAAAGGAACGGATGGGGCTCTACAGCGGCGCGTGATCAAGACCAGTCCGGTCAATATACACAGCGAGGTGGTGGGTTCGGGCGTGGCAGCGGTTGCTCGCGGAGTTCCGAAATCGACTAATCGGAAATCATCGTGACTCTGCCACTGGATGGATTGAATGGGTGTCGAGGAAGTGATTCCGACAAAGTAGATACCGTCATCTCCATCGTGGATATGGGCGCTGGTTCCATCGACCGTTCGGATCTGGAGGTTGCCATCCAAGCCGGTTATGAAGAAATAGAGGCTATGGAGGGATGTCAGAAGTTCGAGCTTAACGACCCCCTCGCTATTGCCAGGAGTGACATTGTCGATGTGAGGTTGGAAAGGGTTCGCCGTGGTTCCGGCGCCGAATGTGTCAGTCAGCCATGAGTTTCTCTCCGTTATAGCTTCGTTGATGTTGGTGGCGGGCAGAATCGTAATTGTCGTGGCGCCGGCCGGTTGCAGCAAAGCGGCGATTAGGACAATTGATCGCGCAGAAAGACTCACAAAAGTGATAGTGGTCGCGCGCTGGAGAATTCTCACATGCCAGCTAATGAAAATCGTGAGAGGGAACGGCCTCTTCCGCCACGTGGAGAGGCTCGAAACGGGCGGCCCTGAGCGTGTACACGCCGTCGATGTTCTGCATCTCGCCATCGATGACGAGGTAGGGGTTATTAAGGATGGTGGCGCGCTGGCGATCGAAAACGTCCGGCATGACGACGGCGTTCGAAACACCGGTCTCATCTTCGATGCTGAGGAACAGCAGTCCTTTGGCGGTGCCGGGGCGCTGGCGGCAAATGACGCAGCCGGCGATCCGAGCGGCGCGGCCGTTATGGATGAATTTCAATTGAGCCGCGGGCGTAACGCCGAGGGCGTTTAGCTTTTCGCGATGAAACGCCATGGGATGCTTGCCGATGGTAAGGTGGGTTCCACGGAAATCGGAGTTTAGGCGCTCGCTGGAGTTCATGGGCGCGAGCGGCGACTCGGGCGCGGGAGCGAGATTGGTGGCAAACAACGGCCCGGCAGGACGAAGGGCGAGTTCAGATTCCCACAAAGCGGCGCGGCGATGGAGGGGAGTCTGCGGAATGAAATTGAGCGCGCCGATTTCACTGAGCTTTCTGAGCTCGTCTTTACGGAGTTCGGGGACGCGGTCGACCAGGTCTTGAATGCACAAAAACGGCGCTTGTTCGCGGGCGGCGAGGATCGCCTTGGCGGTCTGCTCGCGCAGTCCTTTGATGTAGTTGAATCCCAGCCGTACCCATCGTTCACCGTTATATTCTTCGATGGTGCAGCGCCAGTCTGAGCGCGTGACATCGATCGGCTTGAAGTGCAGCCCATGCCGCTGGGCATCTTTCACCAGGGTCGCGGGGGCGTAGAAGCCCATGGGTTGGTTGTTCAATATCGCGGCGGTGAAGGCAGCCAGGTAGCGGCATTTGAGATAAGCGCTGGCATAGGCGATCAAAGCGAAACTGGCGGCGTGCGATTCGGGAAAGCCGTACAGCGCGAAAGAAGTGATGGATTGGACGATAGTGTCCTGCTGCTTGCCGGTGATGCCGTTCAGCGTCATCCCCGAACGCAGCCGGGTTTCGATCTCACGCATACGGACTTCGGATCGTTTGAATCCCATCGCCCGTCGCAGTTCTTCAGCCTCTCCGCCGGTGAAGCCGGAGACGATCATGGCCATGCGCAGGAGTTGCTCCTGAAATAGAGGGACGCCCAGTGTGCGTGCCAGCACCGGCTCGAGCGATGGATGCAGGCACTCGGGTATTTCACGACCTTGCCGGCGGCGCAAGAACGGGTTCAACATTTTTCCGACGATGGGACCGGGCCGGATGATGGCGACTTGCACCACGATGTCGTAGAAGCGCTCCGGCCGGAGGCGCGGAAGGCAGGACATCTGCGCGCGGCTCTCCACTTGAAACAACCCGATGGTGTCGGCCTTCTGCAGTGCGGCGTAGACCAGCGGATCGTCTTGCGGCAAATGCGCGAGGTCGACCTCTTCGTGATAGGCGTCGCGAATGAGCTGGATGGAATCTTCGAGCACAGCCATCATGCCGAGACCCAGCAGATCCACCTTGACGATGCCCATGTCGGCGCAATCTTCCTTATCCCACTGAATGACTACGCGGCCGGGCATGGTTGCGGGTTCGAGTGGAACGACGGAATCCAACTGGCCTTCGCAAATAACCATGCCGCCGGAATGCTGGCCGAGATGGCGCGGCAGGTCCTGGATGGTCATATAGAGGTCGAGGAATTTGGAGATCAGCGGATTGTCGGGTGAGAAGCCGGCTTCGCGAAACTGGCGCTCGGCGGTTTCTTTGGGATCGGTCCAGCCCCAGGAGGGGACCAGCGCGGCGATGCGGCCGAGATCGGGTTCGTCAAAACCCAGAACTTTGCCGATGTCGCGAACGGCCGAGCGGCCACGGTAGGTGATAATGTTGGCGGTCATGGCTGCGCCGAGCTGGCCATAGCGTTGGTAGACATATTGAATGGCGCGCTCGCGCTGATCGCCGCTGGGAAGATCGAGATCGATATCGGGCCACTCGCCTCGCTGTTCGGAGAGAAAGCGCTCGAAGAGCAGCTCCATGGAGACGGGGTCGACCGCCGTGATGCCAAGCGAATAGCAGACCGCGCTATTAGCCGCCGATCCACGGCCTTGCACCAGGATGTTTTGCTTGCGGCAGAATTCGACGATGTCCCAGACGATCAGGAAATAACCGGCCAAATCGAGCTTTTCGATGAGCGCTAGTTCTCGCTCGATCTGGCGGTGAGCGCGGCGGCAGAGGTCGGCGGAGAATGCAGTCGGATAATAACGGTTGCGCGCCCCTTCTTCAGCACGCTTGCGGAGAAACGAATTCATGGTTTCGCCGGGCGGGACAGGGTATCGGGGAAATTGATATCCGAGATCAGCGAGCGTGAATTGGAGGCGATTGGAAAGTTCCCGGGTGTTGGCGATCGCTTCGGGAAGATCGGCGAACATCCGCGACATTTCTTGGGCGCTTTTCAAGTGCCGCTCGGAGTTGATGGAGAGCAGCCGGCCGGCTTCCTGAATTTTCACTTTGTTGCGGACGCATGTAAGGACGTCGAGCGCTTCGCGGGAATGCGGGGTGGCATGGCTGACGCCGTTGGTGGCGACGAGCGGCAGTTGATGTTGCCGCGCGAAATCCATTTGAGCTTGGTTGTGGGCTTCTTCGTTCCGGTTGTAATGCCGCTGTAGTTCGACATAGACGTTTTTCGAGCCAAACAGGTCTAGAATCCGGGGGTCCGGCCGCGATGCGAGGCATACCAGGCCATCGGCGAATTCGGGAAACTCTTCGGGGATTGCCGCGCCTTCGCCTTTTTTAGCGCGCATCTTCATGCGGGTGATGAGACGGCAGAGATTCTGGTAGCCTTTTCGGTTTTCGGCGAGCAGAGGATAACGGAAGCCGTCCGTGCAGGTGATTTCGGCGCCGATGTGGGCGCGCAGGCCGGCTTTTTTCGCAGCCATGTGAAAGCGCGCCGCGCCGGAGATATTATCTGTATCGAGGATCGCCAGGGCAGGGAAGTCGAGCGCGGCCGCGCGGGCGACCAGTTCTTCGGGGACGGAGGAGCCTTCGAGGAAGCTGAAGGCGGAGCGGGCGTGGAGTTCGATGTACATTTTATTCAAAGCGTTCACACGAGTGTGAACGCGGCACGCATGAGTGCGTGCGCCACGTTAGTCATATGTGCCTTCGATATACCAGTGCTGTTCGCGGTAGATGCGATAGAGGGCGGTGGATAAAGTAATGTCCCATTCGTCGCGATTCCAGGGAGCCGGAGTCCACCAGTCGCCGGAAGTTCGCCAGGGACCGGAGGCGTTGAGAACTTTTCCGTGGATGCCGGAAGCGGTGATGCGCGTGGGGCGACCGTTTTGTAGTTCGACGGTGGCGGCAAGAGGCGGGCGGAAGTAGCGGAAGGCGTGGCGAATCGTGATGGGCGGCGGATCGGTCAATAGGGGCTGCCGAGGGGCGAGGCGGAAGGGGTGAGGATGATGGGTGTTCAAAAGCTCCGGAACGCCGACGTTGTCTTCTCCGACAATGCCACGGATGCGCGCCAGGGTCAGCTCCAGCTTGTCCGGCGCGGGCGTGACCGGAAGAAAGATGCCGTTTTGGACGGTGCGCGGGTTGACTGGTTTGAGAGAGAGCCCGAGCGCGGCCGTGGCGGCTTCGGGCGGATGAGCTTCCAGATCCATTTGCAAGAGCTTCAATAGCGCCTTGCTCTCGCGCATGGGGATGGGAAGGCGCAGGGTGCGAACGTGCTCGGTCTTGGTTTCGAGCTCCAGGCGGATGGTGATTTCGTTGGCCGCCATTCCGTGCGATTGCAGCTTTTCGCACTGATCGTTGAGCATGCGCGCGATCAGAAACAGGAGCGGCTCGAGCAGGCTGATGGGATGATCGAGCTGAATACGGTCGTCATAGGTGATTTCCGGTCGAAAGATTTTGAGCGGCCGATCGACCGCGCCCCGTGCCAGCCGCAGCAGAGAAACGCCGGCGGGTCCGAATCGTTCGGCGATGCCGGTTTCGGGCAATTGCGCGAGTTGCGCGAGGGTGTGAATGCCCCAGCTATCCAGGACTTCCGATATTTCATCGGTCAATGGAAGAGTCGTGATATCCAGGGCATTCAGATCGGGGTGGACCGTCACGCCGGCAAAATTGCGGGCGGCCAGGATGGCTGCTTCGGCGGTTTCGGCGATGGATATGTTGACGTCGTTGCCGGCACGGAGTTCGATGGCGTGCGCGATTTGGTGGTGCGTGCCGTAGAGCCGTCTCAGCCCATCGATGCGGAAGACAACGGTATCCGGGGTGGTCTGCTCGAAGAAAGGCGAGAAAGCCTCGGCGATTTGAGGCAGCTCGGCTCCAGGGCCATGTATGCAGGCAAACATTTTTCAAATCGCTTTCGCTTTGAAAGCGGCCTCGGCCGGACGCACTGGTTTGCGGGAGAGAGCTTCCAGTTCCACGCCACGCAGCAATTCGAAACCAGGCGCGCCACGCCAAGCGGTCTTCTTGCGTTTCATTTCGAGCATGAGCGAAGCGCAGGATTTGGCCATGGGTTCGTTTTCCACTAGAGCAAGGATGGCCGGCGTGTTCTCGATGGCACGGCGGAACCGGTACCAGTAGGAGATCGGGATGCGGTTGGCAATGCGGGGTGGAACCTGGCAGAGGTCGAGCACGACGACTCCGAATCCGCCGGCATGCAGCAGATAGTCGGCAGCTTTGAGAGCGTGTCCGGCATTATGACCGCAACGGATCCAGACCAATTGGGAAAGGGCCACTCCGGCTGCAGCGGCGGTTACGGGATCGAAGGAATCGTTTGTGTCGACGTAAGAACAAACCTCACACCTTGATGTCGATGCAGCCAGAAGTGAATGAATTAGTGTAGTTTTACCGGAGCTGTCTGGGCCGATGATTTCCGAGATGGCGCCACGGGGGAAACCCTCGATGATGGCGTCCAGGGAGGGGAGGCCGGTGGGGAGGATTTCCCGAGGTTTGGGGTCGGAGCGAAATCCGAGCGCAGTGGAGAGTGCGGCGTTGAGGTTCATGCAATTCGCCTTTTATTCGCCTATCTATTTTGTATCGCCGGAAGGGAATTTGTCAAGCAGCGTGTGACGCCGGCTTTAAAGCAATGGATCGATTTTCGGCGGGATATGGTTGAGGAAACAGTGGAAATTAGGGGGGCCGAATTGTGATCGGTCCCCCTGTACAATCTTACTTGCGGGTGGGCTGAAACACCTTTATGCCCACTCCGGTGACGGGCACATAGATGTTGTTGTTATTGCTGTCGACGGCTATCGAGTGTCCACCGCCGCTGGTGACGTAGCCCACCAACTGATTGGTTTCGGCATTGATCACCGCAAGGTTTGCGTTTCCGAAGTAATAGTTGTTGTCTCCGGGGTTGTACCATATCTCGTCGCCCGCGCCCACTATACTGGTGACCGCCAGAACACTGCCGTTGGTGGCATCTATTGAGATCCCACCCGAGGTCATGGCGTGGTCGTTGGGTCCAAGGGCCAAGCCGGCGGGGCTGACGGTTATTCTGAAGCTGTTGGTGATCTTCATTGCGATCGGATCGATTTCGTCGACCGATCCCAGATTCATGCCGGTGGCCGGCACAGAGACGTTGAACCTGTATGTTTGGGGGTTCCAGACAGGCTGCTCAAGGCCGCTTTGGGTGGCGGGATACACGATTTGACCCAAAACCGTTTGAGTATCGGTAGAGATAAAGGTCAAAAAGGGCGGACTGTCGTTGGGGTTGCCAATCATGATGATGTGATCGAGGGGATCGTAAGCCAGTTCATCGGCCCGGCATTTACCGCCGGTAGGGATACTGGCCACGATGGCTTTGGCATTCAGATCCACGACTTTCACAGTGCTGTCGCCGTCACCGACATAAAGCTGATTCAGTTGGGGAATCGCCACGACCCCGTCTGGTCCGCCTTGGTTGCAGGGCGCTCCGGCTGGGCTGGGTCCGACAAATCCGATCTCAGCGGAACTGGAGGGAATGCTGTACAGGTACTTGTTTTGTTGGGTGTCAACTACGATAATGCGTGCGGTGTTCTTGGCCCCGGCTTTCGGCGTGGCGCCCCTGTCGGCCAGATAGTACCTCTGGTTGGCGGAATCGACCCAACTGATGTCGAAGCCGGCCGGGATGCCCCCCGGGGGAACAATTGTTGCTGTTTGTGTGTAGTTGGGCAAGAGCGCGACCTGCGCAGACGCTACTGCGGACAGGGCTAGCACCGCCACTACGAACATGGAGATTTTGAACAGGTTCTTGCTTTTCATTTGTAAAACGATCCTCGTCCCTTCCTTAAATTTGAAACCGAGAATTTTGAGCACGCGGCCGGCATAACATCTTGTCCCCGTAATGCCACCGAACGTTTATCTATGAGCTCAAAAAGGCTGGGTAGTAGTATAAGGGCTGGCATGAAACCAGTCAAGCAGAATGTATCTGGAGAAAGTATCTGATAGTAAGAACGAACTGTGACTTACTTTAGTGTGCGGCCAGCAGCTCCAGAAGCGCCGACGAGACGGCGTCCGGTTTTTCGCGCGGCAGGAAGTGGCCGGCGCCCGGGACTGCGCGGCGGGCCACCAGCTTGGTGATCGGCTGGCGAATCGGCCGGCGGACGGGCGATGCCATCGTCGGCGCCGTGCAGGATGATGACGGGCGACTGGATCTTTGGCCGCCCGGCTAATTGGCGCTCCATCGGCAGGAAGCGTACTTCGCCCGACGCGTTCCCGTTCCGGTGCCGGAAGGAGTGAATCACCACGTCGACGAAATCGGGGTTATCGAACGACGCCGCGGTGCGGTTGTATGTTTCGTCGCTAAAATGCCAGGTGGGCGACGACAATTGCCATAGTAGCCGCCAGAAACTCCGCCGATTCGCAGCCAGACCGGCCCGGCCGCGCTCGGTGTTGAAATACCACTGATACCAGAGCGCCCGTTCGATTTCGGGCGCCGCCGGCTGTGGCGAAGCAAGGGTATCCTGAATGGTGTAGCCGCCGATGAGGACGGCTGCGCGCACATAGTCCGGGTACAGGGCCGCCGCGATGTAGGAGGCCCGGCCGCCCAGTCGTAGCCGGCGACCGCGAAACGTTCGAGCTTGAGCGCATCGGCGAAATCGACTCATAGCGTCTTCCAAGCGGCGTATACTGTCTCTTGTTCGTCGGCACATTCAGATCGCGAACGTTAGGAGATACGAATGCGAAAAGTTTGGCTTATGCTACTGACGCTGGCGCTCGGCATTGGAATAGGACTGACCATATCGAGCAAACTGGCGAAAGTCGACGCCCAGTCGAAGGCCGGGACCGGTTTCGCAGCCGTACCCGGAGAGTTGGGATCCGAGGATCTGACCGGCCCCTATGAAGTGGTAAAGAACTGGCCGCAAGACATCAGCACGATGCCAGGGAATGAAAAGTGGACCTATGGCGCGGGTGAGAGCGTTTTTGCGGAAAGCCCAAATCGCATTTATATGCTGTTCCGCGGCGAGCTGCCGAAGATGGCGCCGCCTAAGCCAGTCCTGCTTCCGCAACTTGGGCCGAGCATTAGTTTTCCCGTGGCAGGCCTTTGGCGGGATGCTACCACAGCCTCTCTTCCTGGCACGGGTGGCACTGATAACGATATGAGCGAATGGCTGACGGCGTGGGAAGGGAAGTCGCAAAAACAGGGAATCAAGGGCCCGCCCTATCGTCAGCTAGGCGTCGACGCGAAATGGGAGAACTGTCTGGTCGTGGTGGATGGAAGCGGTAAGATCATCGAGACCTGGAAGCAGTGGGACAAGCTCTTCCGGAGGCCGCACTCAGTCTACGTTAGCCCATACGATCCGGAAAAGAATGTCTGGGTCGTCGACGATAATATGCAGGTCATCTACAAGTTCACACACGACGGTAGCAAGCTCCTGCAGACCATCGGCACGCCGGAAGTAGCGGGCGCCGACGCGACGCACTTCAACCGCCCCACCTATATCGATTGGCTGCCCGACGGCACGTTCTTCGTCTCGGATGGCTACACGGGCACGCGCGTGGCGAAATTCAATAAAGACGGGAAGTTTCTCATGGATTGGGGCAAACTCGGCGGGCCGCCGCGTGGTCCCGTCGACACTCGGCCCGGTTATTTCAGCAACGTACACGGAGTGGCCGTCGATCCTGCCACCCGTCACGTTTTTGTAAACGACCGGAACAACCACCGCATTCAGGTATTTGACGAAAACGGCAAGTACCTTTATGAATGGAAGATCAGCGCCGATCCATCCAGCCTTCACCTGCTCTATATCGGATCCGGCAAAACCATTTGGACTTATGACCGTACTACCAACAAAATGGTCGAGTGGGACTTGCAAGGGCATCTGCTTTATTCCTGGGGAAGCATGGGCGACTTTCCAGGCGCGCTATGGGGCGTGCATGGTATGAGCGTCGATCAGGAGGGTAATCTGTACGTAGCCGAGGTCGACTCGGGCCGGGTGCAGAAGTTCCGTCCCAAGCCCGGTGCTAACCCCGCCTTCCTCGTTGCGAAGCCCGTATATTCGGCCTGGAAGTGAGGAGCTCGGATGACTAAGACCGTAGCCCTGATCGCGGCCATCGGTCTCTCTTGTTTGATCGCCGTCTCTCAGGAATACCGGCTTACAATCAATCAACCAGTCGCGCGCGATATCGAGCCGGGAGCTTCCCATTCTTATGCGATCGAGCTTAATTCGGGCGATTATGTCGCCGGTTCGATCGAACAGCAGGGCGGCCCTGTCAGCGCTGCTCTCTTTCAGCCCGACGGCCTGCACTTACGCGACGTTTCAGAGTCGCCCGATGGCAACAGGCAGTTCGCGTTTATTGCCGAAGTCCAGGGAACGTACCGGCTGGTGCTCACGAGCCCAACTCGCGCCGGGAAGTACGAGCTGCGGTTAACCAACAGGCTGTCTTTAAACGAGCGCCTGAATCGCGTACGCCATGGGCAAGATCCCACACCGCGCGAGGATAAGTATTCCTGCGCGGCGATCGAGGCATTGTCGAGACAGATCCTCGGTGGAGATAAGAGCACGGAAGCGTTCTGGCAGCGAGTGACTCTCTCGGGCACTCCTCTGGTAGAGCCTTTCCCAAGAGATAACCGCTACCAGCTCGTGACATTCTTATGGCGAGGAAGTGCTGATACTCGCAACGTACTCGTCAGCGGCTTCTTCACCAAACCACCAACAACAGACTATTTGACGAATCAACTTGCCGGCACGGATGTGTGGTACCTCACCGTGAAGCTGCCGAGCGCGGCTCGCTTTGCATACGGTCTTTCCACTCTTTCTGATGTCCTGGATACCAACCTCATGCGCGGAGAGGCTCGCGGACACGCTGATCCTCTCAATCCCCATTTATGGTTGGACCAGTCCATGGCCGAACTTCCGGGTGCAGCGCCGCAACCATGGATCGTCAAGAAAGCCGCCAATCCGGAGGGCAAGCTGGAAGAGCGTCGAATCAAGAGCGAATTCTTGAAAAACGAGCGCAGCATCACGGTGTACACGCCGCCGGGCTATCGGACAAACGGCAAACCGTGCGCCTTACTGGTGGTTTTTGATGGAGACTCTTATCTCGATCTGGTACCCACTCCGGTCATTCTCGACAATTTGATTGCAGCCTCGAAGATCCCGCCGACCGTTGCTGTGCTGATTCCCAATCTTAGCCGGGAAACACGCAATCGGGAACTCGCGCCCAACGAAAAGTTTGTCGACTTTCTCGCCAAGGAGTTGATCCCTTGGATACGCGCTCACTACAACGTCACGAATGAACCGCGGCAGACCGTAGTTGCGGGATCGAGTCTCGGTGGGACCGCTGCGGCTTATGCGGCGCTTATCCATCCCGAGCTCTTCGGTAACGTTCTGAGCCAATCAGGTGGGTTTTCGTGGACGCCTTCCACGGAGCCGGGTTGGCTAGCCAGAGAGTACATCAAGAGGACCAGGCTCCCGCTGAAGTTCTACCTGGATGCTGGAGTATTCGAGGTCGATCGCTCCGGAAACGGCGACGGCATTCTCGAATGGAGCCGGCAAATGCGGGATGTGCTCCTGGCCAAGGGATATGAGGTTCACTATCAGCAGTTCGCCGGCGGTCATGATTATTTGAGCTGGCGCGGAACGCTCGCCGATGGACTCCTGGCACTGATCGGCAAGCAGGGGGGCCAAGCCAAGATCCTCCAAAGGTCAAGTAGCGGCTAAGCAAACGAAGTTTCGGAACCTTCTTGTTCAATGGACGTCTAAGGCTGAAGTAGCCGAAAGGACTCAGGCACGCTTGTGAGCGAACTCTCAGGCAATGTGCGCTACGCATTGCGCGGGCTAGGGAAAAACCCCGAATTCTCCATCGTCTCCCTGCTGACACTTGCTGTGGGAATCGGCGCCAACACGGCAATTTTCAGTTTCGTCGACGGCGCGCTACTCAGACCCCTTCCCTATGAACATCCGGAGCGCATTGTGCGTGTGCTTGAGAAGCCTCCTGACGGCGATTTTAACGGCATCTCCACGCTGAACTATCTGGATTGGCAGAAGGAGAAAACGGTTTTCGAGTACATGGCCGCGCAAACCGGCGGTCCGGTCACACTGACGGGATCAGGCGCGCCGGTGCAGATCCGCGGAGGACGAGTGTCGGCGCGATTCTTCGATATCTTCCGCGTTCCGGTGGCGCTCGGCCGCACGTTTGCGCCGGGCGAAGATGAATCCGGCAAAAATCTGGTAGCAGTGCTGAGCAATCAGCTCTGGAGAACCCAATTTGGAGCGGACCCCGGCATCGTCGGGCGCAAGGTGCTGCTCGATGGCCAACCTCACCTGATTATCGGCGTGCTCTCGGAAGGGAGCGCGTTTGACCGCGCCTTCAATCAGATTTGGCGGCCACTTGCTTTTGAGCCGGAGAACATGACCCGGAATTTTCACTGGTTCGGCGCCTTCGCCCGCCTGAAACCTGGCGTCACATTGGAACAGGCCCGTTCTCAGATGAACGCCATCGGTAGCCGCATCGCCCACGATTACCCCGATTCCAACAAGGGTTGGGGCGTTGCCGTGAACCTCTATTCTGACGTGCTGATCGGTAAGTCCGTGCGTCAATCCTTATATGTCTTACTGGCGTCGGTTGTGATGATCTTGCTGATTGCATGCGCGAACCTGGCGAATCTCACACTGGCCCGCAGTTTGGAGCGGGCGCGTGAAGTGTCGATCCGCGCAGCGCTCGGAGCGGGGCGCTCCAGGTTGATTCGGCAGTTCTTGACTGAAAGCGTATTGTTGTCCTGTTGCGGCGGGGTTCTGGGTATCGGGATCGGTTATGCGACCATGGCCGGGCTGAGGGTTGCGTTACCGCCGTATACGTTTCCGCGAGAAGTTAATATCACGATGGATGAACGGGTCTTGCTATTCGCGCTCGCCATCTCGCTGCTCACTGGAATCGTATTCGGCCTGGCGCCCGCCCTGCATGCGAGCCGCGCCAGCCTGACGGCGTCGATGAGGGAAAGCGGACGAGGCTCCAGCACGGGAAGGACGCAGCAGCGGTTGCGAGGCGCCCTGGTGATCACCGAGGTAGCGCTGGCCTTCATTCTTTTGACCGGCGCCGGCTTGCTGATTCGGAGCTTCTTTCAGATTCAAGGCGTAGAAACCGGTTTCGACGCGACGAACGTAATTACCGCCGCGCTGCCAATTCCCGACAAGCGATTCCCCGATGCGATTCAACTCAACAACTATCTGCGCCAGATTGTTGACGGTGTGGAGGCGCTGCCCGGCGTCAGTGACGTGGCACTCACCTCGGCATTGCCGATGCGCGGTTGGGGCTATGGAATGCCATTTCTGATCGCTGGCCGTCCTTTCGTGGACCGCGCCCATCGGCCCGCATGCTTCTTTAAGATGGTAAGCCCGTCGTATTTCCGGGCGCTGGGAATGCGCCTGCGCAAAGGCCGGGGGCTCTCCGACCGCGATCTTGCCGGTGCTCCTCCTGCGACCGTCATCAACGAAACGATGGCCAAGAAGTATTTCGCTAATCAAGAACCCTTAGCAGCCCGTGGCAGAATACCTCTATCCCGAAACTGCTCGCGACGCTGGCGTGAACCTAATTTCCGGGAAGAATTGCGAGCGGAAGTGCTCGGCCCCATTCCAAAGCGCTCTCCACGCGCTGTGGA